>ERZ1643251.254-NODE-254-length-89352-cov-11.579157_pt1 | contig 89352 bp, 69 predicted proteins | sample MGYA00579261_ERZ1643251 | MGnify/ENA primary metagenome ERZ1643251 (study PRJEB29033, sample SAMEA4952267) | chicken gut metagenome | biome: Broiler Chicken; feature: Gastrointestinal Tract; material: Caecum | place: Ireland | collected 2018 | study: Broiler... | reverse complement strand
GAGCGCCACCTTGCCAAGGTGGAGGTAGCGAGTTCGAGCCTCGTCATCCGCTCCACAAAGGACGCTTAAAACCTTTTTAAGCGTCCTTTTTTACACCAGTGACACAAATTCGGCGACATAGCCAAGTGGTAAGGCATGGGTCTGCAAAACCCTGATCCCCAGTTCAAATCTGGGTGTCGCCTCCAGAAAACCCCCGCGTGCAAAAGCACACGGGGGTTCTTTTTGTTTTTTTCGTTTAAGTAGGCACGCACCGAATCGCGCAGGCAGTTTGATTTCCCCGAACGCGCTTCACCCGTATCGGCTGTGTGCAAGTTGTAGGGACAGCCCTTGCGGCTGTTCGGCGCGTACTTTTACAGTTTTAGTGCAATGTTTTCGCCAAACTGTTATTTTATTTCCTTAATTAACTTTGCAGACCAAAAGTTCATATCCAATTTTTCAATATAAAAATGCAAAATACTTTTATAATTTTTCGTCGCCGTAGAAAGTGTAATATAATCCGCTTTTTGCTTATAGTAATTCTCGATAAATTTAAAAAGTGCCTGTCCTATACCCTTTGAACGGTATTTCTCTGTTACATAAATTTCGCCGATTTCAAAACATTTCTTACCCTTTTCAATCGGTATAATTGCTTCTGGGAGTACTGTACATTTGCCGAATAAATAACCGACCATTTCATCACCCAAATATGCGGCAACCAAATCGCTTCCGATTAAATCGTTTTGGTCGTTTGCACAATATCCATAGGTTAAGTCTTCGCTTTCCCATTTTCGAGACAGGTCCATAACTGCATCTATGCTATTGTCGTTCCATTCACATTTTTTAATTTCAATTTCCATTTTCTATTCCTCTGTTAATGCGGAATCAAAGCTGAAAGAAATGGTTTGCAAAAATTCGGGCGGGGATGGAACCCCGCCCCTACATTCTTTTATCAAAGCCGTTACCGGGCAAGAAAACTTTGACAAAATCCCTCTGCCTACGCGAATTTGCCGCGCGGCAGCCCGCGCCACCGTGCTTTTTATTTTTATATTGTGCGTATTATTTTTTCTTTTTGTTCTTCGCGTACAGCCGCTCAAAGGCTTTGACGATTTCCACAAGCGGAACAATCGCAAACGCGAGCGCCAAGGCGATGACATATTCCTGCAAGTCGATGTGCTCAAAGCCGAACGCATCGCTGAGGCCCGGGATATAGATAACCGCTGTGGTCGTCACAAACGACGCGAGCGTGGAGAGCGCCAGGAATTTGTTGTGGCTGCCCCGGAACGCCATTTTCACAATCGAACCGCGCTGCGAGCGCATGTTGAGCGAGTGGAAAATCTCACACATGGACATCGTCAGGAACGCCATCGTCATGCCGTCGGGGCTGTTGACGATTTCCCAGCGGCCGGCCTCAATAAAGTGACCGATGAAATACGCCGCAAGGGTCAAAAGCGTGACCAAGAAACCCTGATAAGCGATGTCGCCGCCGACGCCGCCGGCAAAAATGCCGTCGGTCGACTTTCTGGGCGGGCGTTTCATAATGTCTTTTTCGCCCTTTTCCATGCTCAAAGCGAGCGCCGGGAAGCTGTCGGTCACAAGGTTAATCCACAACAGGTGCACGGGCTTTAAAATCGTGAAGCCCAGCAGGTTCGCGAAGAAAATCGACATGACTTCGCTTAAGTTCGAAGCGAGCAGGAACTGAATGGATTTGCGGATATTGTCGTAAATCCGGCGGCCTTCTTCCACCGCGGAAACAATCGTCGCAAAGTTGTCGTCGGCAAGCACCATGTCCGCCACGTTTTTGGTGACGTCGGTGCCGGTAATCCCCATGCCCACGCCGATGTCGGCGCTTTTAATCGAGGGCGCGTCGTTGACGCCGTCGCCGGTCATGGCGGTAATTTTGCCGCGCGCACGCCACGCGTTGACAATGCGGACTTTGTGTTCGGGCTGAACGCGGGCGTAAACGGAATATTGTTCGACCTTGTCTTTGAATTCTTCGTCGGAAATTTCGTCGAGCTCCGCGCCGGTAATCGCTTCGGACGGGTCTTTGATAATCCCGAGCTCCATGGCGATTGCCACGGCGGTATCTTTGTGGTCGCCGGTAATCATAATCGGGCGAATCCCCGAGGTGCGGCATTCTTCAATCGCCGCTTTGACTTCGGGACGCACGGGGTCAATCATACCGGTAAGGCCGATGAAAATCAAGTCGTGTTCAAGCGCCTCGGGGCTTTGGTCCGTGGGAACGGCGTCGAGTGTGCGGTAGCTGCACGCGAGCACACGCAGCGCGCGGTCGGCGTAAGCCTTGTTCTGCGCCAAAATCGCTTCGCGGTCCTTGTCGGTCAGCTCGACCGGCACGCCGCCTTTTAAAATCTGGGTGCAGCGCTTGAGAATTTCGTCGGGCGCGCCTTTGGTGAACTGCAAAATGCCGTCGGCGGTTTTGTGGACCGTGGTCATCATTTTGCGCATGGAGTCAAACGGCGCTTCCGCCACGCGGGGCGCGGCTTTGAGCATGTCGTTCTTGTTAAGCCCCAGCTTCAGCGCATAGGCAACCAACGCCGCCTCCGTCGGTTCACCGACCAGATTGCCGTCGTGGTCAATGTTGACGTCGGTGCAAAGCGCCATGCCTTTGGCGAGCAGTTCTTCGTTGTCGCCGTAATGCTCGACAACGGTCATTTTGTTTTGGGTGAGCGTGCCGGTTTTGTCCGAACAGATAATCTGCGCGCAGCCGAGCGTTTCCACGGCGGTAAGTCTTCGGATAATCGCGTTCTTTTTCGACATATTGGTCACGCCGATGGAAAGCACGACGGTCACGACCGCGGCAAGCCCTTCGGGAATCGCGGCAACCGCCAGCGACACCGCGAGCATGAAAGTGTCAAGCAGGAAATCAAAGTCGGGTGTACCGCCGGTCAGATACTGGCGGACGATGCCGAAAATAAACATAAACACACAAATGCCGAGCACCAAAAAGCTCAGAATTTTAGAAAGCTGGGCGAGCTTTTTTTGAAGCGGGGTCTGGGAATCTTCCGCCGCGGCGAGTGCACCGGCGATTTTGCCCATTTCGGTGTGCATGCCGACGCCCGTAACCACCGCGCGCCCGCGGCCGTAAACGACCGACGAGCCCATATACATCATGTTTTTGCGGTCGCCCAACGGTACGTCTTTCTTGTCGCCCAACGAAATTGCGTCAATAAATTTGTTGACGGGGACCGATTCGCCCGTAAGCGCCGCTTCTTCAATTTTCAAGCTTGCGCTTTCAATGATGCGCGCGTCCGCCGGCACGGCGTCGCCCGCTTCGAGCAAAATCACATCGCCGACGGTGAGGTCTTCGCTGTGGACTTCTTTCACGTCGCCGTCGCGAAGCACTTTTGAGGTCGCTGCCGCCATTTCCTGCAGCGCTTCAATCGCTTTTTCGGCCTTACTTTCCTGATAGACGCCGAGGACGGCGTTGATAATGACCACGGCCAAAATGATAATCACGTCGGCGGGGAATTCCCGTTCCATCGCGGCGGTCACCGCAGAAACGATTGCCGCCGCAATCAAAATGATAATCATCGGGTCGGTGAACTGCTCCAACAGCCGGCGGGCAAGGGATTTTTTCTTGCCCTCTTCGAGCTTGTTTTTGCCGTTTTCCGCAAGCCTCTTTTCCGCTTCGGCAGAAGTCAGCCCCTTAGGCGAGCTGTTGACTTCTTTAAAAACCTCTTCTGCGGATTGCAGATACTGTTTCATGGTAATACCTCCCGAAAATTCGGATTTATGCCTTGTGCCGGTTGAGAAAAAAGACCCTCGGCGAACCACGAAGCCCGCCGAAGGTCTTGCTACCTGAAAACAGGCTCGGCTGCCAGCCGAAACGGCACGATGTTGACAGTCGGGTAAAAGCTACTCCCCTTCAGGAAATATTTTCATTGCTCCAAGCATAGCACGAAAATCAACACTTGTCAAGGTGTTTCCGCGGGGATTCTTATATATCTATCTATACCCGCATTTTGCAGGAAAGATACATCATCCGCCGAATCTGTAATCGGCAAAATGCCTTTGGTGCGGTAATTTTCCTCGAGCCGCGCAGAGAGCGCCGAAGTCGCGGCGTTTATATATTCTTCCTGCGATATATCGGTTCGATAGGTCACGTCGCCCATTTTAAAGGATTCGGGCAAATTATTTCTTCTGAAATCGACCGCGGCGTAATCCGCTGCGGTGTCGAAAATGCCGCCGCCGTATAACGTCCGGTCGCCGGAAAGCGCCGCCGAAAGCGACATCGAAACCGCCAGCGGCACGTCGCCCGTCACTTTTTTTACCTGTTCAATAAAATCCTGTAAAACCGCGTTGCGGCTGAATGTGCTTTGGGCTTCGCCGGCAAAAACCGCACGGCCCAAATAACGCCCCGACGGGAAACAGACGCCGTCTAAAAGCACCACGTCCGCGCCGAACGAAACCGCGTCATCTACGATTTGCAGCAAATAGAGCTTTGCGGTGTCGGAATAGGGGTTGAGCCAGCCGCTGCCGTCATTTTGCGCGCTGTCGTCGAGCCAAACGGTTTTGCCGTCCGCTTCGGTCACCGCCGCGCCGGGCAGATAGGCCGCCGCGAGCGCATCTTCAAAGCAATAAATGCGGAAAATCACCGCGTAGCCGCTCGCTTGTAAGGTTTGCACGGTGTCTTTTGCGGTTTGGACGGCGTTTGTGCACGCGCCGATGTCCTGCGCCGTCTGCACCGTGCTCGGGAAAACCAAATTGCCGTCTGCGGTTTTAAAATCGACCAAAACGGCATTCGCGCCGCTTTCTTCAAGCTGTTGGCGGAACAAATCAAACGCAATCCCGCCCGCAAGCTCGTCGGGGGTCATGTAAACCGCATGATAATTGCCGTTTTCGACCGCCACAGTTTCGCCGCCTTGCTCCAACGGCTTTTTCGAAAGCGAAAGCGCCACAAACACCACGCAAAACACCACCGCGAACAGCACGACAAGCGAAACGCCGAACAAAATATTTTTGTTGCGTTCGCGTTTGTGCCGCGCGCGGCTTTCGCCGATGGCGTATTTCGTGCCGGTTCGACGGCCCGGGTAATTTTTGGAAAACGCATAATAGCTTTTTTTGCGGGGCTTTAAGTCCCGGTCGTAATGAAACATAGCTTTTTCCTTCTGACGGTTTGACGAACAGATTACAGGTTAATCCCCCGCCCGACAATGCCGGTAAACGCAAGGGAGAGAATGGCGACATAAATGAAAATCGCAGGCGTACCTTTAAACGCGTTCGGGATTTGTTCGTTTTTATCAATGGCGCGAAGCCCGAAGTTGATGAGCAGCACCGCCACGACAAACGCAAGCCCTGCGCCGATGCCGGTGCCGACGGCTTCCAAAACGCCGTAAGCCGCGCGGTAGTTGATAAACGGCACCGCGAGCACCAGCGTGTTGAACGCCGCAACGCCCAAACGCCGGACGGTGCGTTTTTTCACTTTTAAAACCACTTTGACAAACAACAAGGTGATGAGATACACCACTATCAGCACGCCGACGAATATCGCGGCGTGGGCGTAGGTGTTAAGCGCGCGCACGCGGGCGCTTTGCTCCAACAAAACGCAAATGAGCGACACGACGGTGGAAAGATAGACGATAAATGCGCTTAACGGGAACAGCTGTTTGGGCTTCGCCGCCATACGGATTGCCTCATCGCCGCCGTAAGCGCCCGTGAAAATCAGGTTTTGCAGCAAACAGGCAAACAGCGCTGAGGAAAATAAACTGCCGAGTATGCTCATTTCTCGTCACCGCCTTCCTGTTTCTTTGCAGGCGTTTTCGCTTTCGACGTCGATTTTTTCGTCGTCTCCGCTTTTTTCTTTGCGGGTTTCTTCGGTTGGGCGGCTTCTGCCGATTCGTCCTCCGCCGTTTTCTTCGGCTTGCGCGTTGCCGTTTCGGATTTTGCCGCCTTTTTCTTCGGCGCATCTTCCGACTTTGCCTTAGACGTTGTCTTTTTCTTCGGCTCGCTCTCGGTTTTTGCCTTGGATTTCGCTTTCCGCTTCGGCTTTTCTTCTGCCGGGGCGGGTTCCCCGACAGACGCCTCTTGCGCCGCCGCCTTGGCTTCTTTTTCTGCCATCTCATCGGCAGATTTTTCAGCATCTTTCTCTGCCTTTTCGGCTTCTTTTGCCGCTTCGGCTGTCTTTTCGGCTTCTTCGGCTTTCTCGTGCTGCTTTTTCTTATAAGAATCCAGTTCCGAAAGCATTTCGTCAAATTCCAGCAAATAGTCGTCGTCTTCATGCCGCGCACGGCGAACGGGACGTTCCTCCGTTTTGGCGGCCGGCGATGCTGCCGGGACGCTTTGCGGCATTTCCGCCGCGACTATATCCGGCTTCTCTTTCTGTTTCGACACTTTGCCGGATTTCTTCGGTTTTTCTTTTTTGATTTTTTTTTGTTTCGTTTTCTTTTTGCCGTGTTTTTCTTTTACGGGCTTTTCTTTCTTTTCGCGTTTTACACGCGGGGTATCGTCGTCCTCGCTGTCGTCATACGGGTTAAAGTCCGACTGTGCCAGCGTGCGGAACGAACCGACGTGGGACTCGGAAATTTCTTGTAAGCTAAACGCTTTTTCGGGGTCTTCTTCGGGGTAGCGCTTCGCAATCAGCCCTTTGACCGCCGCCGCTAAAAAGCCGACCAGCAAAAGGCCGCCGAACGGCGCCAAAAGCCCGGTTAACTGCACAGGCAAATGCAAATCCACCGAATAAATCGTGCCGCTGCCCAAAATTTCACGCGCCGTACCGACAAGCAGCAGCACAAACGCATAGCCCGCCGCCGCAGAAATCGCGTCGACAAACGTGTCTTTCATTTTATTTTTGACCGCGAAACGCTCACAGTGCAGGGCGATTAACGAGTTGACCGCCAAAAGCGGCAGGAAAATGCCGACGTTGAGCGTTTCGTTCGGCGTAAATTTCGCAAAGAACATAAACACCGGCAGGTTGATAAGCATGCCTAAAGCGGCATAAACCGGCATTCGGAAATAGCTTTTTACTTTTTTGAGCGCAAGGCAGGTAAACAGCTCGATAATCACAAGCTCCAAGCAGGAAGCCACCGCCAAAATAATCGCGGTTTTCAAAGATACCGCAATCGCCGCAATCGGCGCGATACCAATCGCTTCAAACAAAACGGGGTTTTGAATCAGCGCGCTGTTGCGAATGCCTTCAGCGATTTTTCGATTTCGGTCAGACATGCGCGCCACCTCCCTCGTTCCCATCGGTTTCCGGCGTACCTTTCGCTTCCGTCGTTTCTACGGGGTCCTGTTCGGTCGCCGCGGCGTCCGCTTCTAACCACTGGGCGCGTCTTTCTTCTTGTTCCTTTTCTTCTTGGGCCTCGCGCGCTAAACGGCGGCGTTTGGCGTGCGCCTTGCGCTCCCAACGGGAAACCGGCATTTTGTCGCACACGCCGCAAAGCGCGTTCGCAATCAAAATGGCAAACACAACGCCCTCTTCAAACGTGCCGAAGGTTCGAAACAGCATACAAATAAGCCCGGCGGTGGCGCCGTAAACCAGCCGCCCGTAAAACCGTTTCGGCAAAAGCCCCTCATACGGTAAAATGAGAATTCCGGCGAACAACAGCATCCCGCCCGAAAGCTCCATGAAAACAGACTGGAACCGGCCGGTCATAATCCGCGGGAACAAAAACGCATACACCGCGCAAGTGACAAGGAACGCCAGTGTTACGCCGAACGCTTTTCTGCGGCGGACCGCCGAATAGAGAAGCGCACCGACAAGGGCGATGATACAGCCGGTGCCCATGGCTCCCGGAATATCGCCGATTAAAATATCCAAATAATTCGCCGCGTCGCCGCCCATTGAAGTGCTTTGCAAAAGCATTTGGGAAAGCGACATGCCCGCGGTGAATGTGGGCGTGCCGTAAACGCCGACCTGGGCGCCGCTTTCGGGGATTGCGGGATAGGCGAACACATAATCGGAAAAACAGATTGTGACAAATGCAAGCCCTGCCGCGGCGGGGGAAAACAGCGCGCTTCGGGCGTTGCCGAACGGCAGTTTTGCCGCTAAAATCGCAAACGCGCTTGCGAGCACAACGACCCAAACCGGCACCGAAGCCGGCAGGCAAAGGGCAATCAAAAGCCCCGTTATAACCGCCGAAAAGTCCCGAATGGTCGGCAGGGATTTAATCAGGTGGCCGCCGATAAATTCGCACAAAACCGCCGTCAATACGGAAATCACCATCAGCCGCGGCGCGCGGCCGCCGTAAAAATACCACGCCATTATGATCGGCGCGGCCAGCATCGCCAGCGTCTCCAGCATGTATTTTCGCGTATGGCCGATTTCGGCTTTTATTTCCGGCGTAAAGACTTGTCCGGTTTCGACCGGGAGTTCTTCTGTACGCAAAAAATCCACCTCGTTTTCCATAAATTATGCATTGCGAGAAGCGCGTCCGCGCAATATGATAATAGTAACCGTAATTTTTTTCGGAGGAAGCTTATGCATTTACATAAAACCTCACAAAGCCGCCTTGTCGCCGAACTGACGCAGGAGGACCTGTACGGTTACAAGGTTTCGTTTGAAGAAATGCGCATGGAGAATGAACAAACCGTTCAGCTCCTGCACGATATATTGCTGCGCGCGAAAGCCAAACTCGGCTGGACGCTGCCCGCCGCAAAGCTTTTGCGCGTCGACGTTTTGCCGGGTGCCGGCGGAGGGTGTATTGTCCTCTTTTCCGCCGAAGCGCGCGAAAAACGCCTGCACGTGAAATCGGAAAACCGCACGCTGCTTTTGAAAATCAACAAGGCCGACGATTTTCTCGACCTGCTTTTATTTTTAAAAGCGGGACGGTTCCCGCCGTCGTCTTATACCTTTTTGAAAGACGACATGCGTTTTTTCGGCATTTTTCGCTTTCAGAGCGTTTTAGAAACGCGCAAAGCCGCGAAAACTCTTTCGGAATTCGGCACGCTTTGCCGCGCGACGCCCGAAGCGGTCGCCTATTTGCGCGAGCATTTAGAGCCGATTACACTGCGGCAAGGCTTTTAAATTCCGCGATGCGCGCGCGCATATCCTCTGCGGAAAACAGCGCGTTGCCCGAAACAAACACATTCGCGCCCGCTTTCGCGGCAACGGAAATTGTTTCAGCGTTAATCCCGCCGTCGACCTGAATATCCATATCCTTGCCGAGTTCTTGAAGTTTTTGGCGCAACGTTTCAATTTTCGGCATGGTTTCCGCCATAAAGCTTTGGCCGCCGAAGCCCGGTTCCACGGTCATCACAAGCACCATGGAAAGCTTGTCGAGATAAGGGAACACGGTTTCAATAGGGGTGCCGGGTTTGACGGCAAGCCCCGCTTCGACGCCGGCGTCTAAAATCTCATCAATCGTCTTTTCGGTGTCGCTGCCGCACTCGACATGGAAGGTAATCCGGTCAGCGCCGGCCTTGACGAAATCCGGCACATAGGTAAAGGGGTCGTCAATCATCAAATGCACGTCAAACGGCAAATCGGTCGCTTTACGGATACATTTCACAACCGGCGCGCCGAGCGTGATATTCGGCACAAAGTGGCCGTCCATCACGTCAATGTGCACCATGTCCGCGCCGGCGGCAGTCAGGCGTTTGAGTTCACTTTCTAAATTGCCGTAATCGGCGGAAAGAATTGACGGGGAAATGAAAACCATAGTTGTTTCTCCTTTATTGCGCGGCTGCGGCTGCGGCAGCAGCCGTTGCAGGTGCGGCCTGCGTTGCGGGGGCGGTGGTGTCCGCCGCCGCGGTTTGGGTCTCGGGCTGGGGTTCGGTTTCAGCCGGTGCGCCGGTTGTCGCGGTTTCCGGCGGAAGCGTGGACTGCAAAGCGCTGATATAATACGCGCCATCGCGCTCACGCAGGGTTACTTTCATATATTTATCCGGTTCGGGCGCAACCATATTGCCCTCTGCGTCCTGCGCCCACTGGTCGCCGCCGAGGTAACCGACGGTCAGCACAATGGTGTTGCCGCTTTTGTCCACATCGACCACTTTCGGGGTGTAGGTCGGCACAACGCCGGTCAGCGGGATAGAATAGGTCTGTTTGGTCGCGTCATAAGTAAATTCATAGCCGTAACCCTCGACTGTTCCGTGGGTGGGCTGGACTTCCGTGCCGAACAGCTTTTGGAATTCGGCGGTGACGTCGGCTTCGGGGATAATCATGCCGGTTTCGCCGTATTCATACTGGTCGGGGGAAAGGTTGCTTTTGAGAATTGACCAAATCGAAATGTCGATAAGCTGCGAGGGGTTGGCTTTGGTGATGTCATCGAACTCGTCGGGGTCGTTCATCACGACCGGCGTGAGCAGGGTGTTGTATTCGTCAAAATTCCGGCTGCTGTCAATCGCGTCTTTGGTCACGCGGACGCCCGCCACAATCACGGTGACCGCGCCGACGACTGCCAAAACCGCAATCAAAAGTCCCAAAGGGAACGCCCAGCGGCGCGCGCCTCTTTTATGTTTTTTGGTCGTTTTCGCCATGGTTATTCTCTCCTTTGGCCGTTGCCGTAAATTTTATATTTGACCGAGGTCAGCTGCGGCAGCCCTAAAGGTCCGCGCGCATGCAGTTTTTGGGTGGAAATGCCGATTTCCGCACCGAATCCGAATTCGCCGCCGTCGGTAAAGCGGGTGCTGGCGTTGTGATAGACCGCCGCGGAATCCACTTCAGCGAGGAATTTTTCCGCCGCCGCCTTGTTTTCGGTGATGATGCACTCGCTGTGGCCGGTGGAATAGCGGTAAATGTGGTCAATCGCTTCTTCCAAGCTATTGACGATATGCACCGAAAGGATATAGTCAAGGTATTCGGTCGCGTAATCTTCTTCGGTCGCCGCTTTAATCCCCGGCAGAATCGCGCGCGTGGCTTCGTCGCCGCGCAGTTCGACGTTTTTCTCGTCGAGTTTCGCTTTTAAAGGCGGCAGCACCTTTTCGGCAATGTCTTTGTGGACAAGCAAACTTTCCGCCGCGTTACAAACGGACACGCGCGAGGTTTTGGCGTTATAAGTAATATCGACCGCCATTTGAATGTCGGCGTCTTTGTCAATGTAAATATGGCAGTTGCCCACACCGGTTTCAATGACCGGCACGGTCGCGTTTTCGACCACGGAGCGGATTAAGCCCGCCCCGCCGCGCGGAATCAGCACGTCGACATAGCCGTTTAAGCGCATGAGCGCGGTCGAACTTTCACGCGAAGTGTCTTCAACAAGCTGGACGCAGTCTTCGGGAAGTTCGGTTTCGCGCAAAGCGTCGCGCATGACTTTTGTAATCGCGGTGTTCGAATGGATTGCCTCTTTGCCGCCGCGCAAAATCACCGCGTTGCCGGATTTTAAGCAAAGCGCCGCGGCGTCGCTTGTGACGTTGGGCCGCGCTTCAAAAATCACGGCGATTACGCCCAACGGCACGGCGACTTTTTGAATTTTCAAGCCGTTCGGGCGCGTGGTTTCGGAAAGCACCGCGCCGACCGGGTCGGGAAGCTTTGCCACATCGCTGACGCCTTTTGCCATGCCGGCGACGCGCGCTTCGCTTAAAGCGAGTCTGTCTAAAAGCGACGGTGCCATGCCGTTTTTGCGCCCGGCTTCCAAATCTTTTTCATTTTCCGAAAGGATATAGGCGCAGTTTTCACGCAGTGCGTCTGCAATTTTCAAAAGCGCCTGATTTTTGGTTTCGGTGGTCGCTGTCTGAAGCGGTCTTGCGGCGGACTTTGCCCGCGCGCCGAGGGTTTCCATTGTCGTCATTTGGAACACGCTTTCTCGGAAAATCCGTTTTTATTTCTCTTTTTTGCCGACGAAGAAAGTGCCGACCTGTTTGCCGTCAAGCGCTTTATAAATCGCTTCCGGCGCGGTGCCGTTCATCACGATGACGTCAATGCCGGCGTCCATCGCAATCTGCGCGGCGTGGAGTTTTGTGACCATGCCGCCCGTCGAGAATCGCGAGCCGTGCCCGCCGGCAATTTCCAAAAGCGCCGGCGTGATTTCCCGGACTTCCGGGATAAGGCGCGCGTCTTCATTTTCGGTCGGGTTTGCGTCGTAAAGGCCGTCGATGTCGGTTAAAATCACCAGCGCGTCCGCGCCGATGAGCGCCGCCACAATGGCGGAAAGGCTGTCGTTGTCGCCGTAGACGATTTCTTCGACGGCGACGCTGTCGTTTTCGTTGATAATCGGGATTGCCCCGAATTCAAATATCTTTTCAAAGGCGTTAATCAGGTTTTGGCGGCGTTCGGGGTTGTCGACGTCGCTTTTGGTGATGAGCATCTGCCCGACGGTGTGGCCGTATTCGGCGAAAAGCTTATCGTACATGAACATCAGCTCGCACTGCCCGACAGTCGCGGCGGCCTGGCGGCCGGGGGTGTCTTCCGGGCGCGCGGAAAGCCCCAGTTTCCCGACGCCGACGCCGATGGCGCCCGAGGTCACCAGCGCAACCTCTATGCCGGAATTGACAATGTCGGAAAGCACCGACACAAGCTTGTGCATTCTTCGGATATTCGTCCGCCCGGTGTCATAGGTCAGCGTGGAAGTGCCCACCTTGACGACCAGCCGTTTCACCTGTTTCAAAACTGCCAAAATCTCCGCCTCACTCTGAAAAATAGACATAGTTATAAGTATAAACAGTATAACACACTTTTGCCTATATCTCAACAAAAACTTGTGCCGCCGGGCACACCGAATTCGCGGCGCGTGCCAACGCGCGGTGAATCGCGCAGGCAGTTTGATTTTGCTTTTTCTTTCGTAACCCGGAATCTGCACGGTTGTTTTCCCAGTCTTGTGGCACGCGCCGGCGTGCACCGAATTCGAGCAGGTAGCGGGATAATATTTTTCCTTTCCCGACCCGGAAGCAGGTTTTATCGAATCGTAGGGACAGCCCTTGCGGCTGTCCGCGTGCCGCCGGGCACACCGAATTCGCGGCGCGTGCCAACGCGCGGTGAATCGCGCAGGCAGTTTGATTTTGCTTTTTTCTTTCATAGCCCGGAAGCGACTTTGTTGTAACCGTGCGGGCGGGCGCAGAGACCCGCCCCTACAATATTTTATCAAAGACGATTCCGGGCTTCGAAAGTAAAGTCTCGCACTACTCCCTACGCGATTCGGTGTGGCCGGTGCCACAAAAAAAGGACCGTCAAATGACGGTCCTTTTTGTTTTTTTATTCTTGTTTTTCTTTTTCGACGGTGACGGCGATGCCGAGGTCGGAAAGCTGAAGGTCATCGACCGCGGCGGGGCACTCGGTCATCGGCTCGGACGCGTTTTGCACTTTCGGATAGGCAATCACGTCACGAAGCGACTCCGTTTGCAGCATTTGCATACAAAGCCGGTCAAGCCCCAACCCCATGCCGCCGTGCGGCGGTGCGCCGTAGCGGAAAGCCTCGAGCAGATAGCCGAATTTTTCTTTGGCTTCTTCGTCGGAAAGCCCCAACAGGGTGAAAATACGGCTTTGCAGCTCGGGGTCGGTGATACGAATCGAGCCGCTGCAAAGTTCAATGCCGTTGAGCACCAAATCATACGCCTTGGCGCGTACACGCGCTTTGTCGGATTCAAGATACGGCAGGCATTCGTCCATCGGCGCGGTGAACGGGTGGTGCATCGCGACAAATTCGCCGAGCTCTTCGTCATATTCAAAGAACGGGAATTCGGTAATCCACAACAGGTTAAACTTATCTTTCGGAATGATGTCGAGCTTCTGCGCGACGGTCTGGCGCAGCGCACCGAGCGTGGTCAGCACATGGCTGTCGTTGGCGTCCGCCACCACAAGCAGCACGTCGCCGGTTTCGGCGCCTGTTTTTTCTAAAATCGCCTGCATTTCGGCGTCAGACATGAATTTCGCAAACGAAGACGCCATGCCGTCGGGGTTCATGCGCACCCAAGCAAGGCCTTTCGCGCCGATGCCGCGGACGAATTCGGTTAATTTATCAATTTCTTTTCTGGTTAAAACGCTTGCGGCATTTTTCGCGTTAATCGCGCGGACGCTGCCGCCGCCGTCCACCGCGCCGCGGAACACGCCGAATTCACTTTCGCGCACCGCGTCGGTCAAATCGCAGATTTCCATTTCATAGCGGGTGTCGGGCTTGTCCGAACCGTAACGCTCCATTGCCTCGCGGTAGGTCAGCCGCGGCAGGGGCAGCGTCACGTCAACACCGATTGCCTCTTTGAACACGCGCTGAATATAGCGCTCGCCGATTTCCAACACGTCCTCCATATCGACAAACGACATTTCGAGGTCGATTTGGGTGAATTCCGGCTGGCGGTCGGCGCGCAAATCCTCATCGCGGAAGCAGCGCGCAATTTGCATATAGCGGTCAAAGCCCGCGACCATTGAAAGCTGTTTATAAAGCTGAGGGGATTGCGGGAGGGCGTAAAAGCTGCCCTTGTGAATTCTCGACGGAACGAGGAAATCGCGCGCGCCCTCGGGCGTGGAACGAATGAGCATCGGGGTTTCGATTTCGATAAATCCGTTTTCATCAAAGAAATCCCGCGTGATTTTGGTGATTTTGTGCCGCATCAAAATATTCTTTTGCAAATCCGGGCGGCGCAAATCGAGATAACGATATTTTAACCGCGTCAGCTCCGAAGTCTGGGAGTTTTCGACAATCTCAAACGGCGGGGTCTCGCTTTTCGCAAGCACGGAGAGCGCCTGCACTTCGAGTTCGACGTCGCCGGTGGGAAGCTCCGGATTTTTCGCTGCGCGTTCGCGCACGACGCCGGTTGCCGCCACGACATATTCACTGCGAAGTGTAAATGCTTTTTGGAAAACCTCGCGGTCTGTGCTTTCGGTAAACGCAAGCTGCAAAATGCCGGTGCGGTCGCGCAAATCGACAAAAATCAATGCGCCGAGGTCGCGCTGTTTCTGCACCCAACCGCAGACGGTCACGGTTTTGCCGATGTCGGTCTGCCGCAGGTCGCCGCAGTAATGCGTCCGTTTGATTCCTTGCATACTGTCCATATTATTTCAAACCTCCAAGAAGTTGTGAAAGATCGGTTTCGCTCAAATCGGCGTCCGCGCCCTCTACGCCTTTCAGCGCATCGCGCAAAAGAACGGACTGAAACGCGCCGGTGAAATCGTCGAGCGCAATGTCCGAAAGCGTGCCGTCGGCCATGTTTTTCAGCTGCGCTTTGCCGCTTTCGAGTTCGCTGTCGCCCAAAACGACAGTGTAAGCCGCGCCGAGTTTGTCGGCATATTTCATTTGCGCTTTCAAAGAACGCCCGAAGGTGTCAAACTGCGCCGCGATGCCTTCTTCGCGCAGTTCCTGCGCAAGGCGCGCGGTTTCGCGGGTCGCGTTTTCGCCCATCGAAGCGAGATAAATGTCGCAGTGTTTCGGTTCGGGGAACGGCGTTTTCTGCGCTTCCATAAGCAGCAGCAGGCGTTCAATCCCCATGCCGAACCCGCAGGCGGGCATCGGCTTGCCGCCGAGCTCTTCCAAAAGCCCGTCATAGCGGCCGCCGCCGCAGACCGTGCCCTGTGCGCCGATTTCGTTTGACACAAATTCAAACACCGTGCGGGTGTAATAATCAAGCCCGCGGACGATTTCGGGGTTGACGGTAAAATCAATCTGCATGGATTTCAAATAGCTTTGCACCGCGTCAAAGTGCGTGCGGCAGTCGTCGCAAAGGTAGTCGAGAATTTTCGGCGCGCCTTTGGCGATTTCCGAGCAAACCGGGCTTTTGCAGTCCAAAATCCGCATCGGGTTGCGGTCAAGGCGTGACAGGCAGGTGTCGCAAAGCTTATCTTTATAGCCTTCAAAATAGGCTTTTAACGCCTTTTGAAAGCCTTGTCTGCATTCGGGGCAGCCGATAGAGTTGATTTCCAGCGTCAGATTTTTTACGCCGAGATACTGGAACACCGTGTGCGCGAGCGCGATAATTTCCGCGTCCTGCGCCGGTGCGCCCGCGCCGAACGCTTCCACGCCGAACTGGTGGAATTCGCGAAGCCGCCCTGCCTGCGGTTTTTCATAGCGATAGCAGGAGGTCAGATAATAGATTTTCTGCGGCAGGGGGGCGTTGAACAGCCCGTTTTCCAGAAACGCGCGCGCCGCGCCCGCCGTGCCCTCGGGGCGAAGCGTAATCGAGCGGCCGCCTTTGTCGGAAAACGTATACATTTCCTTTTGCACAACATCCGTCGTCTCGCCGACCGAGCGCTGAAACAGCTCGGTGTGTTCAAAAACGGGTGTGCGCATTTCGTAAAAGCCGAAGTTTTCCGCGATTTCGCGCACCGCCGCTTCCACATATTGGGTTTTATAGCTTTCCGCCGGAAGCAAATCCAGCGTACCCTTAATTGCGTTGGTAATCAATGCCATAGTATCCGTCCTTGTTGTCGTAAATTGTCGATAAGATAAACTTTGCCCCCTCCCGGAAAAGAAGGGGGCGAAAACCTTTGTTTATTTCGGGTTCACAATGTCGCGCCAATCCAAATCGCCGCGTTCCAGAGAATGAATGATGGCTTCGGCGGTTGCAATGTTGGTTGCCACCGGAATATTGTGCACATCGCACAGCCGCAAAAGATTGTTTTCTTTGGGCTCGTGGGGTTTGGGATTCAGCGGGTCACGGAAAATCAGCAGCAGGTCGATTTCGTTGCAGGCGATTCGCGCCCCGATTTGCTGGTCGCCGCCTTGAGAACCGCTCAAAAAGCGTACGATGTTTAGGCCTGTCGCCTCGGCGATGAGTTTACCGGTGGTTCCGGTCGCGCAGAGGTTGTGGCGGGAAAGGATACCGCAATAGGCAATGCAGAACTGCGTGAGCAACTCTTTTTTCGAGTCGTGCGCCATAAGAGCAATGTTCATAGATTCTCCTCACTTTCGCTAAAATTCTGTTTGAAAATAATAATCCACCTGCTATGATAGCAAATTTTTTGCAAGATTTCAACAATTTTTTCAAAACAGTATGGATTTTATCTTTTTTTCACGGAACGGGATTTCTTCACCCAGCAGCCTGCCGGCAATGCGGTCAAACGCCGCCTCGGTTTGGCGCGCAGGCTTTTTTCCCGCCGCGAATTTTGCAAGATGCGCGTCTTCCGGCACCGCGCCGAGCAAACGCACATAGGTTTCGGAAACCACCCGGTCCGCGCTGTAAGCGTCGCCGTCTTTTGCGGCGTCGGCGTCAAATCGGTTGATAAGAAGCCTTGTTTCCGGCGGGTTTTCGCCGTCGCAAATGCATTGCGCGGTGTGGGCGGTCGCACGCACGCTGACCGCGTCCGGTGTCACGACAAGCAGAGCGGCATCTGCGCCGCGCGCAAGAGAGCGCACCCATTCGCCCGCGCCCGCGGGCGCGTCTAAAAAGCAAAAATCATATTCTTTGGAAAGCGTCGACAGCATGGCGAAAAAATCTTCCGCCGCGGGTTCCGCGTCGGGGTCAGCAGGCGGCACCAAAAGGCCGAGCAACCCGTCCGGCGATTTCAAAACCGCGTCCTGCGGCGCACAGCGCGCAAGCAAAACGTCGCGCCAGTCATAAACCGCTTCGCCGCCAAGCCCCGTTAAAAGGTCCAGCGTGCGAAAGCCCTTGTCACAGTCGACCAAAAGCACCCGCTTGCCGCGCCGGCAGAGCGCACGCGCAAGGCAGACGGTCAAAGTGGATTTTCCGACGCCGCCTTTTCCGGAACAAATCAAATAGATGTTCGCCAACGAAACGCCCTCCCTTACTGCAGCACGGTGTTATAGCCCTGTTCAGCCTTGACTTCGCTGCCGGACTGGAAATACGCTTTGTAAATATCGGCAACCAGCACCGCTGTCGCGGAACCGCTGGAAAGATTTTCAATCGCCACGGCGACCGCAATTTCGGGGTCGTCATAAGGCGCGAACGAAATCATGAAGCCGTTAAGGCCCGCAACAATTTTACCGTCGACTTTCGCTTTGGATTCTGCGGTACCGCTTTTACAAGCCACCTGGAACGGCAGGCCCTTAAAGGCGGAAAGGCGTGTGCCCATGCGCAGCATACCTTCTTTGACGGTTTCTATATTTTCTTTGGAAGCGCCGACCTCGTTTAACACGGTGCCTTTGTTTTCGAGAACCGTTGTGGAATAATCGCTCGTTTTAACGCTTTTTACGAAATGCGCCTGATAGCGTGTGCCGCCGTTGGCGATTGTCGCGACGTAATTCGCCAGCTGAATCGGCGTAAACAGGTTGTCGGACTGGCCGATGGCCGCCTGCACCGTGTCACCGGGGTACCAGACGCCGCCGTGGGCTTCGCGGTAAGAAATGCTCGCAAGCACGCCGGCGGATTCGTTGATTTCCACGCCGGTTTTCTGGCCGAGGCCGAAGCGCGAGCAGTAATCGTTCATTTTCTCAATGCCCAAAAGCCGGCCGGTTTCATAGAAAAAGATGTTGCACGATTTATTCAGCGCCTCGCGCACGTCGATATTGCCGTGATAGCCGGTGCATTTGAACGGCGTGTCGGGGAACTGGGTGTAAATGCGCGTACATTTAAAAGTCGACGTTTTGGTGATAACGCCCTCTTCAAGCCCCGCCACGGCAATGGCAGGTTTCATCGTCGAACCGGGGGCGTAAGTACTCATCAACGCACGATTCCACAGTGGCGAACTGTTGTCCGCCGCCAAGGTGCTGTAATCATCATAATAGGTCGCGAGGTTATAACTCGGATAGGTCGCGCAGGCGAGCACACCGCCGGTCTTCACGTCAATCACAACCGCCGAACCGACCGCCGGAATCGACTCTTTGTCGCGATAATCTTCAATAAAAGCGGCAAGCGCGTTTTGCACCTGTTTTTGCAAGTTGGAATCAACCGTTAAAATGACCGTGTCGCCTTCTTTTGGCGCGACGGTGATTTCCGAAGTTTTGTTGCCCTCGGAGTCGGTCGAAGTGGTCATAATCCCATTGGTGCCGCGCAGGTAATCTTCCATGGCGCTCTCAATGCCGAATTTGCCGATTGTGTCGTCCATCGCGTAAGCGCGCAGGGATAAAAGCCGGCGGTCTTCGGCAGAAAGGGATTCGTCCGCCGACGCGGTTTCGAAAGCCTCTTTCTTTTCTTTATATTCGGACTCGTTAAGCGCGCCGACCACGCCGATGATGTGCGGCGCTATCGTGCCGTCGGTATAGCTTCTGCGGCTTACGACCTCAATGTCGACGCCCTGGAATTTGGCGCTGTTTTCTTTCATGTTGGCGGCAAGTGTGTCGGGCACGTCGTCCGCAAAGGTGTAGGGGTTCGCCGCCGAAAACTGGATTTTTTTCAGGCTGTAACAAACCGAAGCGATTTTGCGCGCGTCGGCGGGGGAATAGTTTTCGAGCTTGAATTTTTTGACAAGCTCATCAAAGCAGTTTTGCGCGGTCGCATAAGAATTCAAGTGGAGCACGTCGCGCGACTTTAAAAAATCAATATCCGAATCGGAATCGGCTTTGAACTGAATATTGCCGTTCGCATCAAACACAAGCGGCAGGTCGTCGTTCCACTCGACGCCGCTTTTTTCGGTTAAGGTAATTAAATTGTATAAAATTTCATTGCGCTTTTCCTGCTCGCGGGTCGAGGGGAAATAAGAAGCATTGAGCACAATCGAGTTTACCTGTTCGTTGGTCACCAGCGGCACGCCGTTGCAGTCGAGAATTTCGCCGCGCGCGGCTTCTATTGTGGTTTCCGAAGAGGACATGGTGACTTTTTGGGTCGTGTAGTCCCCGGCGTTGACCACCTGAATGCGGAACAAATCCACAAAAAAGACCGAAAAGAGCACCGCAATGGCAACCAAAAACGCCGTTGTGCGAAATTTAAAACTTTTCTTTTTCATGCGCCGGCTCCTTTCTCCGGGACCTACTGATACCTGCGCAGGCGCGTTCGGCGCATGACCGCGCGCACCAGCAGGTAGAACACCGGTAAAAATACAAGGGAATATAAAACAGAAGGCAGATAAAACCGCACAAACAGCCAGCCGGCGGAGCCCACCCCTTCGGCGACCACAAACAGCACGGTATATAAGCAAACATACAGCAAATGCGCGCAACCGCCGAGCAACAGGGCGGTAAACAGGTTGTTGCGCATCAGCGTGTTAATCAGAATCCCGCAGGCGGCGCCCACGAGCATTAAAAACAAAGCGTTAAAGCCGTCGCCCATCGGCGAGACCCAGTCCCAAAGCGCGCCGGCAAACAGCCCGAACAGCGCGCCGACGACCTCGCGCTCAAAAAGCGCAATACAGACCGTCAGGGAAATTAAAAAATACGCCCGAACGCCGAAAATTTCGGGGAAATAACCGGGCGTATTCTGTAAGATGTGCGCCGCAAGCAACAGCAGTGCAAAAATGCCGCGCCGCAGCCATAAAATTCCGGTTCGTTTACGCATCGCCCTTGCCCTCAAAATCGGTGATGACGAAAGCGTCCTGCACCTCGGAAATCTCAATTTCGGGCTTCACTTCGGCGTAATAGGAAATGTCGCCCTCTTCTTTCTGAACGGTTGTGACCGTGCCGATAATTAAACCTCTGGGGAACACGCCGCCCACACCCGAAGTGCAGACGATGCCGCCTTCGGCAACGGCGGTGTCGCGTTCGAGCCCCGAAAGCTTCAAAACACCCTGCACGCCGAATTTGGTCGTGGTTTGTGTGTAGCCCGCTTCGCCGGTTCGGATTTCATACGCCGCCGCGCTGAATTTCGGGTCACAGACAGACAGCACCGTGCACGAAGTCGGGCTTGTTTCATTGACAATCCCGATTAAATATTCGCCGCTGATGACCGGGTCGCCGACCGCTACGCCGTCAGCGGAGCCGCAGTTGAGCACGAACGAGCCGAACACATCGGCGGCGTCACGCCCGATGACCGTGCCCGCGACGAACTGGAAATCCGGATTTTTCTCTTTGACGCCGAGGAATTTTTCATAAGCCTCGACCTGCTTTTGGAGTTTTTCATAGTCCACAAGCTTGCTTTGGTAGTCGGCCACCTGCTCTTCGAGCTCTTCGACGCGGTCCATATAAGACCGCGAAGAAATGAACCCGCCTTTGAAATTGTCAAATTTCTCCGATATGTAGGCGGCCGCGTCGGACAGCGGCGAAAACACCGTCCCCACGGCAGAGGTCAGCGGAGAAGTGCCGCTCGCCAACGCGGCGGCAGCAATGGCGCCCGCCAGCAGCACAACGGCCACGGTGAGCAGAATTTTAAAGCTTGTGCTTCTCAAAAAATTACGCATTGCAAATCTGTCCCTCTGCTGTGTTCCGAAAAATCAAACGGGAAAGCCCGTTATACTCGAATCAGTCGTAGTTCTTTTTGCCGGTGATACCGAGAATTTCGTCGTTTTCGAGGCACTTGCCGGTGCCGTCCACAACGCAGTCCAGCGGATTGTCCGCCACGTGGACCGGAATCTTGGTTTCAATAGAGATCAGCTTATCAAGCCCGCGCAGCAGCGCGCCGCCGCCGGTCAGCATAATGCCGCGGTCGATGATGTCCGCGGAAAGTTCCGGCGGTGTCTTTTCGAGCGTGGAGCGAATCGCGTCCAAAATCTGGTTGACCGGGTCCGCGAGCGCTTCGCGCACTTCTTCAGACGTGATTTCAATATTCTTCGGCAGGCCGTCTAACAGGTTGCGGCCCTTCACGTCAATCGCGCCTTCGCCGTCATAGGGGTAAGCGGAGCCGATTTTAATTTTAATGTCTTCTGCGGTGCGTTCACCAATCAGAAGATTGTGCTTTTTGCGGATATAGGCAATAATCGCCTCGTCGAAATTGTCGCCCGCCACGCGCGCCGACTGCGCCGTAACGATGTCGCCGAACGAAATAACCGCGACTTCGCTTGTGCCGCCGCCGATATCCACGACCATCGAGCCGACCGCTTCCGAAACCGGAAGCCCTGCGCCGATTGCCGCCGCCATGGGCTCTTCGATAAGGCTTACATATTTCGCGCCCGCGCTGCGCGCCGCGTCATGCACGGCTTTGCGCTCAACCTCGGTAACGCCCGAGGGGATGCAAATAAGCACCCGCGCTTTGGAAAACGGCGATTTGTTAATCGCCATGCGGATGAATTCCTTGAGCATGTCCGAAGTAATCTCGAAGTCCGCGATAACGCCGTCTTTCAACGGGCGAACGGCGGTAATCGAGCCGGGCGTTCTGCCGATCATCTGCTTGGCTTTGTTGCCGACCGCAACCACCTTCTGCGGGTAGGCGCTGACGTCGACCGCCACCACGGAGGGCTCGCGGATAACAATGCCTTTGCCTTTCAGAAACACCAGCGTGTTTGCCGTACCGAGATCGATCCCGATATCCTGTGAAAACAACATATTCTTCTTCCTTTCTCCAACGCAATTAAGCATAAAAATCCAATTATGGCAATATTATACCCCGAAACGCGGAATTTCTCAACTGATAAATCGTTAAAACTTTATGAATTTCTAAGGAAATTTGTATACAAACTATTGTAAATCCGGCCGAAAAAGCAAAACCGGCGCCCTTTTGGGACGCCGGAAGGGGTTTGCACTTGTTTAAAGGGCAATGCCGTTTTGCTGTTTTGCCGCGGTGACGGTGTTTTTCAAAAGCGTTGCAATCGTCATCGGCCCAACGCCGCCGGGCACGGGCGTAATATAAGACGCTTTCGGCTCGACTGCGGCAAAATCCACGTCGCCGCAAAGCTTGCCGTTTTCGTCGCGGTCCATGCCGACGTCAATGACAACCGCTCCGTCTTTAACCATGTCCGCGGTGACAAAATGCGGAATCCCGACCGCCGCGACCAAAATATCGGCGCGCGAAGTGACGTCTTTTAAGTTTTTGGTTTTGGAGTGACAAATCGTCACCGTGCCGTTTTGGTGCAACAGCAGCATGGCCATCGGCTTTCCGACAATGTTGCTGCGCCCGATGACGACACATTCCTTGCCCGCGACATCAATATTGTAACGGCGGAGAATTTCCATAATTCCCGCAGGTGTGCAAGGCAAAAAGCTGTAGTCGCCGATCATAATATGTCCGACGTTGACCGCGCTGAACGCATCGACGTCTTTTTTCTCGGAAATCGCGGCAATGACGGCTTCTTCGTCCAACTGTTTCGGGAGCGGCAGCTGGCAGAGAATGCCGTTAATAGAATCTTTGTGGTTCAGTTCCTCGACAAGCGCGAGCAGTTCTTCCTGCGTTGTCTCTTCGGGCAGGGCGTATTCTTCGGAAAGAATCCCCGCCGCTTCGCAGGCTTTCTTTTTGTTGTTGACATAGGTGCGCGACGCAGGGTTGTTGCCGACGATAATCACGGCGAGCCCCACCGAAACACCCTGTTTCTTTAGGGCTTCGACTTCCTCTTTGACTTCTTCTTTGACTTTCGCGGAAACGGCTTTGCCGTCAAGAATCACTGCCATTTTTGCCTTCCTCCTTTTGCTTTTTCTCGAGCATTTTGTTTTTCGCTTCTTTCGCCTTTTTCACTTGGCGGCTTTTTTCGCGTTTCTCCGCCTTTTCGTCTTCAAGCGAATAATCGAGCTCCGCGGGGAGCGTTTCCACCGGCGAAAACGGAACAGGGTGCTTTTTGAGTTCCACGAGTTTCGCAATCAAAATCGCGGCGCAGATAAATACCAGCACCATGGAAAGCACCTGGGACACGCGTAAGGAGGTTGTGCCTATGTAAAGGCTGTCGGTACGAAGCCCCTCCACCACCGCGCGCTCCGCGCCGTAGAGGATCCCGTAGCAGAGAATCAGCTGGCCGCTGAATTTATAGGCTTTTTTGCAGATGATATAAATGATAATAAAGCTCGCAATGCACCAAAGCGATTCGTAAAGGAACGTCGGGTGCACGGGAACGGACGCGTCCATCGTAATCCCTTTTTCGGCAAATTCCGACTGGTGGCTGGAAATATAGCTCGCCACCTTGTCGCTGGTCATGCCCCACGGCATCGTGGTGTTCGTGCCGAACGCCTCTTGGTTTGCGTAATTGCCCCAGCGGCCGATGCCCTGGCCGATTAAAAAGCTCATGCCTGCCAAGTCCAAAAGCTTTAAGAAGTTAAGGCCGTTGTGCCGGCAGACCAGAAACGCGGCGAGAATCCCGCCGATAAGCCCACCGTAAATCGCAAGGCCGCCCTCCCAAATCTGGGGGATTTCCGACAAATGGCGGCTGTAATAATCCCACTCGAACGCAACATAGTAAAGCCGCGCGCCGACAATGCCGCCGATTGTGCCGAACAGCAAAATGTCAAGCATTTTGTTTAAGTCGAGCTTCCATTTGTAAGCCATCCGCCCGCCGAATAAAACGGCGAGCAGAAAGCCGAACGCAATAATCACGCCGTAGAATTTAATGGTAACCTCGTGGCCGAACACCGTAAATTCGCAAAGCGTGGAATAGACGTTGAAAATGTGGTCAAGACCCGTGAATTTTACCGCGGTGTAATCCGTTAAAAACTGCATGGTTTATTCTCCTTCCGGCTTGATAACTGAAAGTGACGCGCAGTCGGTCTGCAGCGCGGTGCGAAGCCGAACGTTTACTTCGTCAAGCGTTAAAGACTGTAAAATTTCGGTTTCGTCAAACAGCCCTTCTTTGCAGAAATACGCCGAAACCATCGCGTTTGCAATGCCGTCAATGTCGTTAAACTGCATGATGCTTCTGCCGTAAAGTTTTTTTCGGATGCGCTCGAAGTCGGCTTTTGAAATACCGGTTTCCTGCAGCGCACGAATGCGCGCGGTGATGCGCTTTTGCACTTCGCGCCCGTCGGGGGACTCGCCGGTGAAAATCCACGCCGCATAGCCGTAGCCGCAGAAATATTCGCTTTCAAACGAGGTGTTGATAAGCCCCGCTTCCAAAAGCTCGGAATAAAACGCCGAGGTTTTGCCCGCGACGGCTTCCAAAATGATGTCGCTTATGAGGATTTCTCGCAGCGAGCGTTCGGGCGTTTCGACCGCCTCTTTAAAGCCGAGGCTGAAAATCGGGAACGCCACCGAAAGCGTCTCTTCGGTATAACTTTCGGCGACTTCGCGCGGCTCGCGGTGGAATTTTCGTTCGATCCGGATGGGCTTTTGCGGCTTTAACAGCCGGTCAGCGACGGAAAGCACCTCGTCGGGCGTGACGTTGCCCGCCACGCAAAGCACCATATTGGAAAAGTTATAAAACGTCTCATAGCATTTGTATAAAAGTTCCGGCGTGATTTCGGCAATGGATTCTACCGTGCCGGCAATGTCGATGTGCACCGGGTGGGTTTTGTACATCGCCCGCAACAGGGAAAACAGCGCTTCCCAGCCCGCTTCGTCGCGGCACATTTGAATTTCCTGCCCGATAATGCCCTGTTCTTTCTGCACGGTTTTTTCGGTGAAATAGGGGTGCGTCACAAAGTCGAGCAAAATTTCCAGCGACTCCTGAAACTTGCCGGTACAGCTGAACAAATAACAAGTCTTGTCAAACGACGTGTAGGCGTTGGCGCTCGCGCCGGTTTTGGCGTAGCGCTCAAAGGCGTCTAAGTCTTCGCTTTCAAACAGCTTGTGCTCTAAGAAATGGGCAATGCCCTCGGGCACACAGGTGAATTTTTCCTCGCCGTTTAAGCGGAATTCCGTGTCAATCGAGCCGTAGCGCGTGCCGAACACCGCATAGGTCGCGGCGTAGTTTTTCTTGGGGTAGACTAAAATTTTCAAACCCGACGGGTGGTCGATTTCAAAATAGCTTTCGCCGAGTCTTTCACTTTTCACTTCACGAATGTCAGGCATTTTCCGCTTCCTCCTTTCCGGCAAGCAGATATACGGTGTCGAGCGTCAGCGATTTTGCTGCGCGCACAACGTCTTCGCGCGTGACTGCCGCAAGGCCTTTCACCATATCTTCCGGCGTGCAGACCGCACCGTCGAGCGACTGGGCAAAATAGACGTCAAGCCCTTCCGGCGTGTCGCCGAGCCCGCGGAACGCGTCGCACAGCGCCGCTTTCGAGGAGGCAAATTCCTCGTCGGTAAATTCGCCGTTCTGCATGACTTTCAACTGTTTTTTGATTTCATTAAGCGCCGCGTCTTTGTTTTTGCGCTCAATCCCGCTTTGCACCATCACAATGCCTTTGTTGCGGTCGAGCCGCGCCGAGCAGTAATAGCAAAGACTCAGCTTTTCGCGGACGTGCATAAACAATCTTGAATACGGGCCGCCGCCGAACAAATCGGTCATCAGCCGCATTGCAAAATAGCCGTCGTCGCGGTCGCGCATGCCGGTTCGGAAGCCCAAAACCAGCTTACTTTGGTTGACATCCATTTCTTCGGTGACTTCGGTGACGTCCTCCGCCGATTCAACGAACACGGTCTGAATTTCCGCCGGGGCGCGGTCGCCGTTTTGCATTTCCAGCGCTTTGTGAAGCATGTTTTCGAGCGGCGCAAAATCCACGTTGCCTATCACCTGCACGCTGACCGTCGCTTCGCGAAGTAACTGCTTCCAGGCTTTAAACATACTTTCCGGCGTAACGGCGCGCACCGCTTCCAAAAGTTCCGCTTTGGAAACGCCGAAAGGCTCGTCCGCGCACATGATTTCAAGGCAGCGCGACAACGCATAAGCGCGTTTGTCATTTAACTCGCTTTCCAAATCCTCGGCGCAAAGGCGCACTTCCGTTTCGAGCTGGGCGCGGTCAAACAAGCCGTTTTCGGCGTGCGGCGAGAACAACAGTTCCAAAAGCAGCCGCAAAGCCTCCACGCTCAATTGTTCGCCCGAAAGCGCCAAATCGTCGCGGATACAGGTAATCGAAAACCGCAGGCGATAGCCCTCGCCGAGTTTGGAAACGTCGGCGGAAAGGATTGCGCCGTAAAGCTCCTCTAACCGCTCGTTTAACTTCGAAAGCGTCGGGTATTTTGCCGACGCGTGCGTAAGAAACGACGCGAGCACCGCATTTTCCGCGGTGTTTTCGAGCAGCGGCATCAGTAAAAGAACAGAAATACAGGTCGTTTTTGTGTTTTCGGTACGCACTTGCAAAAGCCGGAGCTTTTCGCCGATTTGCGTTACCTCTGGTTGAACCGACATTGAATTACTCCCTTTTTTAAAGTCAATAGGCTTATTTTAGCATACTGCGGAAAAATTTTCCACATATTCAAAATATTTTTACAATATGATTTTCCCCGTCGGGGCGAAGAAATGCCGCCGCTTCGCCGTCGATTTCTATACGCCCCGCGGCGTTTTCCGCAACAGATACTTCAATCTTCGCGCCGCCGAGATATAAGGCGAACTGAAACGCGCCCCAGCTTTTCGGCGGGTTCGGATGAAAATACAAATTGCCGTTAATAAAGCGAAGCCCTAAAAACACCTCGGTCACAAGGGCATAAAACTGCCCCGCCGAACCCGAATAAAGGCTCCAGCCGCCGCGCCCGGGCTCGCCCGCCGCATAGACGTCGCCGGCAAAATAATACGGCTCGGTTTTATAAACCGCTTCGTCTTTATTAAGCGGATTTAACAGCGACAAAACCGCTTCGCCCTCTTTTTGGTTGCCGCTTTCAAACAGCGCGCGGCAAAACCACACCGCAGCGTGGGTATATTGCCCGCCGTTTTCCCGAACCCCGGGCGGATAGCTTGCCACATAGCCCGCCGAGCGGTCTTTCCCCGAGAAGGGCGGCCAAAACAGGCGCACAACGCCGTTTTCGGAATCCACCAGCGCCATGTAGGCGGTTTGAAGGGCGGTTTGCACGCGCATTTTATCAGGCATTTTCGCGAACACGGCAAAGCTTTGGGTAAGGCTGTCAATACGGCATTCTTCGCAAATATTCGCCCCCATTTTTCGCCCGTCGTCAAAATAAGCGCGCAAATAATGGTCACCGTCCCAAGCCGAACGGTCCACGGCTTCGCGCAAATTTTTAGCCAAAGTGCGGTAAACGTCCGCGCCCTCGCCGAGTGCTTCCAAAAGGGCGGAAAACGCGTCGAGCACCACGGCGGCAAACTGCGAAAGCCAGACGCTTTCGCCTTTTCCCTTTACGCCGACTTGATTAAAACTGTCGTTCCAGTCGCCCGCGCCCATTTTTAAAAGCCCGTGTTCGCCGAACTGCAAGCCTTTTTCCAAGGCGCGTTTCGCGTGCTCCAAAACGCTCGCTTTCTCTTTTCCTGCGTGCGCGGCAAAATAGCGCTCGTCCTCGGTTTCTTCGAGCGGCGGCGCGTCCAAAAACGCAATTTGCTTTTCTAACATTTCCCGGTCGCCGGTCGAAAGCACATAGCGCGCTACCGTGAGCGGCAGCCAAAACAGGTCGTCGCTGTAACGGGTTCGCACCCCGCGCTTACCCGCGCCGGCTTTTGCGGCGGGGTGCCACCAGTGGAGCACGTCGCCCTCCGAAAACTGCGCGGCGCAGCAGCGGTAAATTTGCAGCCGGCAAAGCTTCGGACGAACGGGCAGCAGCGCGGCGGCATCTTGAAGCTGGTCTCGAAAGCCGAACGCCCCGCCGGACTGGTAAAAGCCCGTGCGCGCAAACAGGCGGCCCGCTTCGATTTGATTGGGCAAAAACGCATTGAACAGCGTGTTAAACGCCTTATCATTCGTTTTGACGCGAATGCGGTCGCCAAAATGCATCGGCGGCAAATCCGCTTTCGCAAGGCGCGCGGCGCCCTCGGCAAAGCGGGAAAAGCTTAAAATAAACTTGACCCGCTCTTTACGGCGCGGCGGCAAATAGAGTTTCTTGCCCACCGCGGCACAGCCGAACACCTGCGGCAAATCGCCGCCGCTGTCCCATCTGCCTGCGGCAAAATCGTCGTCATGCACCGTAAAAAAGGTATTTTCCCCTTCCGCAAAAAGGCGCATTGTGCCCGGGTACGCGGGCGTAAGCGGGCTGTGCACTTCAAGCGCGCCGCCGAAAAACCGCGATTGCAGATTTTTGGCGCGGCGGTCGTCTTCACCGAGCACCGGGCGCGTATAATAGCAAACCTCCGCCTGTTTTTCAGCGTCATTTTGGTTTTCGAGAAGCACCTCCACCTGTTTTCGCATACCTTTTCGGGGAACGGTCACCGTGACGGTGACCTGAATCCCGGCGGCGGAAGAAACATATTCGGCGCGGTTGTCGCCAAAGAGGACGCAGGACGCGCGCAAAACATCAAAAGTCTTGCCGTTCACGCGCAAAAACAGCCGTTCGCCCAAATTGTCAAGCATCGGGTCGTTGGAAAAGGTCGTCAATTTGTTAAGCCTTGCGTTTTGGGCAAAAGTCGTGCCGAGCGTGCTGTCGCTAAGAAGTGTGCCGAACGTCGGGTTCGCGAGCATATAGCACCACGGCAAAACCGGCTTTCGGCTGATTTCGCTACCCTGCTCCGAAAAACGGTTCGGGGCGGACGCGCTAACACAATCCGAAACAAAACTTTGTGAAAATGCTTTTTTCTCTGCCGCGCCCTCGTCGGGACTTCCCAGCGGCACCAACGCGTCTGACAGCGCCAAAAGGGTGGTTCGGTCGGGCAGCGCCATACTCTCGCGCCGCAGAACATACACGTTGCCTGTGTCCGAGCAAAATCCCGGGCAGCTTGTTTTGAAAAGCACCGTTTCGATTTGTTTTTTTAGGCTTTCGCCTTGGGTTTCGGAGCCGGAAAAGCAAAGCACCAAGTCGCAGGGAACTCCGCGGGCGCGCAATTCCCCGAACGCCTCTATAAACGGCTTTGCCGCCGCAAAATCCGAAAGCGCAGTCAGCGTGACGGTCAAAATCGGGCGGTCGCCGGAAATCCCGAGCCGCCAAAGCGCTTCAACCCCCTGCCGGTTTTCGCGCATGGCGTTTATTTGCACCGGCGCGGGCTCGGCTTTGAAAAACAGGGCGGGCAAAAACGCATTTGCCGCGGCACTTTTCGGGGTGTCGTCGCAAAACGCGGCGCGCGCGGCATTTTTCGCGGGCGGCGCGCCTTCGGTTCGCAAAGAACCGATGACGGAAGAAATTTCCGCTTGCGAACGTCCGCAGCAAAGAAACAGCGTCACGCTTTTTTCGCCGTGCGCCGGAAGTTCGAGCGGAATTCGCGCCGCAAAGCAGACGTCGGCAATCCCCGAACGGTCATTTTCCGTAAAATCCGCGTCCGAAAGCGAAAACACGCCTTTGGTGCGCGTGAGAACTTTGTCCCTGGTCAGCGCGCAGGCGTAGGGGATGTCTTCCAAAATCCCGCAGCCGCAATAAAGCGCCGTTTCCCCCTGCCGCGGGCGGCGGGTAAACAGCACGTCGCCTTCTTTTGTGCGCGAAGCGGTGACCAAAAGCTTGCGAAACGCCAAATGCGCCTGTTCGGCAAGCGGATTTTGCATAGACGGCTCAAAATACAAAAGCAAATGCCCGCGCAAAGGTGCGTTCGTCCGGTTTTGCACGGTTATCCGCCGCAGTTCCACAGGGCCTTTGCCGCGCACGGTCACCACCGTTTTGGCGCGCAAAGCGTCGTTTTGCGCCGCATACACCGCCGCATTTTCCGAAAACACGGTTTTATAGTGCGCGCCGGGGCGGCGGTCCAATACGGCTTGCAGCGGCAGGGTATTTTCCCCTGCCTGAAACACGCCGAACACGCCCTGCGGGGCGTTTAATAAATCGCGACTTATGCGCGTGACCGGCAGCCCGCAAAACAGGCTGTACCCCGCGCCGCCGTCCGTCAAAACACTTGTCCACACGCCGTCGCCGTAAACCGCAACACGCGGCGAAAGGGGAGAGGGCGCGCGGCTTTGCGTGCGCACAGGTCGCGGCAGTTCTTCGCGCTTTCCCGTGTCGGTCGGCGCGTGTTTTTGCAAACACACCGGGGCGGCGGGCACTTTTTCTTCCAAAAGCGACCGCCCGGCGCACATCTGCCGGTCGCGAAGAAAGCGTTTTTGCATCACGCCGCCCGACAGCGCGTTATCCACCGACAAAAGGCTCATGCCGACGTGGTGCGCCATGTAACTGCGCACCAAAGAAAAGCCCTGTCCTGCATTTTTACCGTTCACAAAATCGACCGCTTCGTAAAAGCCGAAACTTCCCACGGCGCCCATTTCCCGCAGCTTTTTTAAATTTTTGAGCGCCGCTTTGGAGGCAAGCGGCAGACAGAGAAACGAAGAATACGGCGAAACCACAAGCTCGTCTCCTTTCGTTCGGCGCAAAGCGAGCAGCGGCACGCCGTGCGCTTTATATTGATAGTTTTGCTGTTCGTCAAACCGATAATAACCGCTTTCGGAAATGCCGAACGGGATATGCTTTTCGGCAGCGAACTGCCGCTGACAATGAACGCAGTATTTGAGCGCTTCAAAGCTCAGCGTGTTTTCGCGGCTTTCCAAAAAAAGATAGGGCATGAAAAATTCAAACATCGTCCCCGACCACGCGAGCGCGCCGGTGTAGCCGCCCGAGCGCGACATCACCCGCGAGAGCGCGCCCCAGTGCTTTTTGGGCACTTGCCGCGAGGCGACGGCGTAATAGCTCATCATGCGCGATTCGCTCATCAAAAGGTCATAGTGGCCGTCACTGAACATATTTTTTTCGAGGTCGTAACCGATATAAAACAGATTCCGCCGCCAATCGTAAAGCGCCGAAAGGTCGCAAGACGCCCGCAAAGCGTCTATCTGCGCGCGCACGTCCCATAATTTCGGGCACTGCGGGGCATATTCCGAAAGCCCTTCGGAAAGCGCGGTCAGGCAGCAGAGAAAATTACCGCTGTCCACGGACGAAACGAACCGCGGCGACAGCGCTTCGAGCGTTTCGGTATCATACCAGTTAAGCAGATTCCCGCGCCAGCGCGGCAGTCGTTCCACGCTGTCTAACGTGCGCTCGAGCATTTCGCAAAGCGTTTCGGAGGAAATCAGCGACAAGTCGCGCGCGGCAAGGCACGAGCAGAGCATCATCCCGATATTGGTCGGGGAGGTGCGGTGCGCCACGCGCAAAACCGGTGTTTCCTGCACATTATCGGGCGGAAGAAAATGGTTGCGTTCGTTGCAAAAGCGCGTGTAATACTGCCACATCGCGGCGGCGTCCGCGGTGAGAATTTCCGCGTCTTTCGCGGCCGGCGCGGCAACATCCGTTTTATAAGGCTTTTCCGAAAGCCGGCAGTAGACCGGCGCAAACAGGAAAAACAGCGCAAAAAAGCGCGCGGCGGTAAACGGCGCGAAAAATAAAAGTACAGCGCAAAGAAGCGGAAACAAATCGCGCGCAAAGGAAATGCCTTGTGCGCCGAACCGTTCGCTGTCGGCGGCGGTAACCCAGTCGAGCATATGCCGTTTTGTAAGGAACCGGCGGAAAATCCCGCGGCAAAGCGCCGAAAAACTCGTCCACGCGCAAAGAGGCAAAAGCGCCAAATGCAGTGCGGCGTCGCAAAGCCCTTTTTCGGCGGCGGGCACGGCTTTTCCGAACCGTCGCTCGGAAACACGCAAAAATCCCCCGCTAAAAAGCGCGCGGCAAAACGCCCAAAGGTCTCGTGCCGTCAAGGTCAGCGCCGCGCCGAACACCGCAAAAAGGCTTTTCGGGAACGGCAAAAACGCGCTGACAAGCAAAAGCGAAAGCGTGCAAACCGGCACAAGCGCGTTGGCAAGCGTTTTTAAAAGTTTCCATTTGGAAAGGGAGGAAAGCGGATTTTCGCGGCTGCCGGAAAGGGTGGGCAGGCGTTTTTTGAAAAAGATTACATTTTGCGCGTCGCCGCGCACCCAGCGTTCCAGTCTCGCAAAATAGGCGCGCGCGGTCTTGGGCACGCCGTCGGTGATTTGCGCGTCGGAAACAAACGCCGTGCGCAAAAGCTCGCCTTCGGGAATGTCGTGGCTTAACACGGTTTCGGACAAAAATGCGCCGGGAAGCACTTGTTTTGCGGTGTCGATATGAAAAAGTCCTTTGCCGGTGAAAAGCCCGGCACCGGTGAAATCCTGCCAAAATTCGCCGACCGGCACGTCATAGCACGAAACGCCGCCCGTGCCGGAAATCGCGCGCGAAAAGCGTGTTTTGAAAGCGCTTTCAAGCGACACTTCCGCCCGCGGCACAAACGCGCCGTAGCCGCGCGTTACAACGCGGCGCACCGGGTCTATGACCGCTTTGTTTTCGGGGTGCAGCGCCGCCGAAAGCAAGGTGTCAAGGCTCTCAAGGGTCAATTCGGTGTCGCTGTCGAGCGTTAAAAGATAAGAAAAGCTTTCAAAATCGTCCGTTTTCCCCCGCCGAAACGGAAACGCCGAAAAGTCGCCGCGCAAAGCGGCAAGCAAATCGACAATCGCCCCGCGCTTTCGGTCGCGGCCGATATATTCCCTTTGCGTTTTCGAGTAACTGCGCTCGCGCAGCAGAAGGCAAAACGCGTCCTTATATTTTCTGTTCAGCGCGTCAATCCTTTCTGCCGCGCAGTTCGCTTCGACTTCGTCCGCCGGCGTTTGGGCGCTTTTCGCCGCCTTGTAATCGGCAAGCAGACAGACGCGCACATTTTCACTTCCCGCGCAAAGGTAAATGTCCTCCAAATGCGCCTGCCAACGGTCGAGCGCATCGGGCTTCGGAAGTAATGCAGAAACCGCAATCAGCGTTTTTACGTTTGCCTGTTTGACTTCTTCCCGGTCGCACCGCAAAACCGGCACGGGTCTTTCGCCGTGCAATAAAAATTTTATGAGCAGGCCCGACAGCGCCGCCTGCAGCGGCAGCCACAAGAAAAGCCCGACAAACGCGCTTCGACAAATTACCCCGACTGCAAGGGAAAGCAGCAGCGGCACAAAACACAGCACCCGCAAAACGGCACGGCGCGGCTTTTTGCGGCATGTTTCTAAAAGCGCACGAAACAAACTCGAGTTTTCCGCTTCGGCGGTGTTGACAAGCGTTTGTGCGGTTTCCTGTTCGGTCTCGCCGCGCAAAACCGCCGCTTGTGCGAGCAAATGACGATAGACCCCGCGGCTGGTTTCATCCGACACGCGGTAGCCTTCGTCCCGGAGTAACTCCTGTTCGGCGCCGCACACTTCCGGATACAGCCGCTCAAACGGATATTCCGGCAGTTTTCGCAACGCTTCCACCGCATTTTTATGCGTTTCTTCGTTATTTTCGATACTTTCCGCAGCATGGCAGACAAGCGCAGTTTTCAAAAACAGCGCGCAGTAGTCGGTTTCGATCCCGCGGCATCCGATTGCCTGAAGTGCCGCCGCAAGCTGTTCTAAACTTGGGAGCTTGCCGTTTTCGGTTAGGGTATAAACCGTCGAATACACCGCCGGGAGCCCCTCTTGCCCCGCACGAAGCGCAGGGAGCGCGCGCAAATCGTTTCGCGCCGCGCGACCTTGCAAAAGCAGAAAGCCGCGGTTTTGCGAAAATACGCCGTCGCTTTTCGCCGCGTCAAACTTTGTGATTGTATATAGCCGACTTTCCAAAAGTCGTTTTAATTTTCTTACAGGTGCTTTGTTCATAAGCCGCCATCCTTTATGAAAGCCATATTTCTTTTTAAAGGTTTCCCGTAAAAAGCTGTAATCATGCGGCGATTTTTGGCAAAAATAATACGGCATGTCTGTTTCTCGGCGAAATCTTTCAAAATGTCGATTTGAAATTAACGGAAATTTCACAACCCCGCCTGTTGACAAATGAACAATCTCGTGGTATGATACTTTCTTAGAGTTTCAAGATTTTGCCGCGTTTAAAACTTTTGTTTTGATCGGTGAAAGGAGAATTTTTACTATGGCGCAAAAATCCCATAAAGTGCAGCGGGCCGCCATCGAATTGGCGCTCGACCGCGTGCTGAAATACATTTACAAAGACCCTTACCCGAACCTTGTGAAAATGGCGGACCGCGTCGGCAAGCTGTTCTCCGGTATTTTCCCGCCGGAGAATTTCAAAAAGTTCAAAGAAGCCGCCGCCGACCCCGACAACATTTGGACGCAGTATGCGTTAGGCATTCTGCGCGACGAAGACCCGCGCGTGGTCAAACAAATGCTGATGTCTTTGGGCGTGGACGCCGGGCTTTACGGCACCAAAACCGTGCGCCGGCTGCGTGAGGAAATGCACTGCAACGTGCCGTTTATCATTCTTTTCGACCCGACAAGCGCCTGCAACTTAAAATGCAAAGGCTGCTGGGCGGCGGAATACGGCTACAAACAAAGCCTGACGAATGAAGAAATGGATTCGATTGTGACCCAAGGCAAAGAAATGGGCACCCATTTTTATATGCTGACCGGCGGCGAACCGCTGATTCGCAAAAACGACATTATCGCCCTTGCGCGCAAACACAACGACTGTGCGTTTGTCATTTACACCAACGCCACGCTCGTCGACCAGAAATTCTGTGACGATATGAACGAGGTCGGCAACATCGGCCTTGCGTTAAGTTTAGAGGGCACCGAGGAATCCAACGACTGGCGGCGCGGCGAAGGCGCTTACCGCCGCACGATTGACGCAATGGATTTGCTCCACAAAAACAAGTGCCTGTTCGGCGTTTCGATTTGCTACACGCGCAAAAATCTCGAATATGTCACCAGCGACGCGTTTATCGACATGATTATTGAAAAAGGCGCGAAATATGCGCTTTGCTTTAACTACATGCCGGTCGGGCACGACGCGGACAAAGAACTGATCCCCACCCCCGAGCAGCGCGAATTCATGTATAACTGGCTTCGGAAAGTCCGCAACTCGAAAACCGGCAAACCGATTTTCGTCATGGACTTCCAAAACGACGCCGAATATGTCGGCGGCTGTATTGCCGGCGGCAGAAACTATTTCCACATCAATTCCGCGGGCGACATTGAGCCGTGCGTGTTCATTCACTATTCCGACACGAACATTCGCACCCACACGCTCAAAGAAGCGCTCAAAAGCCCGCTGTTTACCGAGTATTACCACGGCCAGCCGTTCAACGACAACCACCTGCGCCCGTGCCCGATGCTTGAAAACCCGGAGCTTTTGCGCGATATGGTCAAGCGTTCCGGCGCGAAGTCGTCTGACTTAATCTGCCCGGAAGACGTCGACACCCTTTGCGACAAATGTGTGGATTTCGCGAAAGCCTGGAAACCCGAGGCGGACCGCATTTGGCAAAGCCGCAAGCACCGCGACACGCACACCCAGTATTTCCGCGACACCGAAGAGGGCAAAGCGTATTTCGCCGGCTGCGGCGGGAATTGCCAAGCCTGCGCTTCAGCGCAGCCGAAAGCCGCCGAAAGCACAGACGCCGCGGCTTCAAAGAAAGCGGATAAAGCTTCCGCGGAAAGCGCCGACACTGCCGCGAACACCGACAGCAAAGCGATATAAAAAAAGCAAAGCAAAAGCGAACCCCCGTACTTTTTGGTACGGGGGTCTTTTTTGCCCTTTCCCCTGCCGAAAAACGGGCGGCTGTTTTTGTAAAATCCGTCAATGGAAAATTCTTCTGAAAACCTCTATGATATAAATATAAAATATTCGTCTTTTGCGGCAAAGGCGTTTTGAAAACATGCGCTTGTCCGATAAGACAGGTGCTTTTCTTTTGCCGAAAAAAACTTGAGGGGGATTTTCATGCGTTCCAAAATTACAAAAACCGTTTTATCAAGCCTTGCTTTTTTGCTGGTACTCGCGCTCGGGCTCCTGCTTGCCGTGCCGGCGACAAGTGACGCAATAAAAGACCTGACCGCGGCGCAATATATCGGCTTCAACGGCGACGCACTGACCTTTTCCGCCGAAAATGCGGCGGCGGGCTACCGGGCGGCTGCCAGTACGCTTTCCGCCGACCCGAATTTCGAGGCGCTGGTGTTAGACAGCGGCTTTTCGGACGCGCAGATTTTCGACTGCGGCGGCGAACAGCCCGAAATTCGCTATGCGGAAGACGGCTGGACCGGGATTTTCGTGGACAATGCCCAAAAAAGCGAAAGCTATCACCGCGGGGAGGTTTTCTGCACCGCCATACAGGAAAGCGGCTATGCGGTTTTAACCGAGGGGCGCTGGATTGACCCCGACGCCGCGCGCGAGGACGGCGCTTTAGAACTGATGGTCGGCGCCGACAGCCCGTTTTCGGTCGGGCGTACTGTTTTCGTTGCGCCCGGTTTTTCAGACGAAGAAGGGCGCCGCGTTTTGCTCCCCGCCGTGGTGGTGGGCAAAGTGCGCGCACAGCGGCTTGTGCCCCACGCGGGAAAACAGGACGTTCTTTCGGCGTATTCCAACGCGCCGCTCGAAGATTATTTCCTCTTACAAAACCCGCTGTCCGCCTATATGCCGGCGAATTTCAGCGGGCAGCCGTCTGACAATCTCTATTCCAAAGAAGGCGTGACCTTCCGCATTGCCACGACCGGCAGCGAAAAAATTTCCGACGAAGTGCTCACAAAAGCAATTTCAGACAGCGGCGCGGCGCTGTATATCAACGCCGGCTACAACGCCGCGATGCAAAATCTCGCCGAAGCGAGTGCGACCCGAACCATTCTGCCGCTTGCGGCCATGATTTATTTGCTGGAAATCATTTTCGCGGTTTATTTCATTTCGTCACTTGTCCGCATTTGGAAAAGGAAAGCCTGATATGCTCAAATGCAGTATTGTAAGCACCCTGCGGCACCACCGTTTGCTGCTGCTTTGCATGGTCTTTCTAATGACCTGCGCCGCGTTTTCCGCCAATATTGCCGTGTTTCGGTTTAACGGCACGCGGCAGGAAGCGTTGATTTTGGGCGAGGACGCCGCCGATTTTACGGCGGAAGTGTATGCGCCGTTTTCCGCCGCGCTCCAAAAGCAAACGCAAACCGTTTTGGAAAATAATGACAGCCTCACTGCGGTCTATTGTGTGACCGGCGGTGACGCTTTGCGCGCCTATTTTCGCGGCGGGGAAGCGTTCAGCGCCGGCGCGCGCCCGCAAAATGCCGGCGAAATTTTAATCGGCGGCGAGAGCAAAGCCGAAGGGTATGAAATCGGCGACACGCTCACAAGAAACGGCCAAAGCTTTACCGTCTGCGGCGTGCGGCCGAGTGCTTCTTATGACGAGATTTTGCCCGAAGCACTCCCGGAAAATACGCAAATTACAGAACTGCATTTTTGCCGTGACTATATTTTATCCGCGCGCGCTTCTGCACGGTTTGCCGCCGAATTGGAACAGGCTTTCCCCGGCGCGCAGGTTACTTCGCCCAAAAATAGCTCGCTTTTAACGGGGCTGCTTTATGAAATTCGCACCGGCGTTTGGATTGCCGGCATTGCCGCCTGCAATCTGCTTTTTATTTTCTGCTACATTTTAAAACAGAAAAAATCGGTTTTCGCCGTGTTCTATCTCTGCGGGGCGCGCCGCGTTCAGCTGGCGGGGCTTGCTTGCGCGGAGCTTTTAAGCTACGCCGCCTTGGGCGGTGTGCTCGGCGGGGCGGCGTTTTGGATTTTGCTTTATCCGCGCCAGTCGTCCGCCGAGGGCTTTTTGTGGCAGGGACTTTCCCTTTCTCTCGCCGTGTGCCTTGTAATGAGCCTGCTTGTCGCGCTGCCCGCGCTTTGGCGCACCTTTGCCGCAAATCCGTTGACGGAGGTGGACGAAGATGGCTAAGACCTTTCGTTTTGCCGGAGAAATTATTTTTAAAAACAAGCTGTTGTTTTCGCTTTTGGTATTGCAATTTGTCTTTTTCCTGTTCTTTGCGCTCGACTGCGCAAACCGGCTTTATCAAATCGAATATCCCCGGCGCGTTTTAGAGGGGCTGACCGCGCAGAATTTCGCCTATTTCTCACCGATTCAATATGACAGCTATGCTATGGTGTACGGCACGCAAATGGAAAATGACGCCGACCCGTATGCCGATTTTTATAAGCTAAAAGGTCTTGCCACCGTGGAAAACGTCTATACGCTCGAATCGCCCGAAACCAAAACCGAGCTGCGCATTTACCCGGAAGTTTTAAGCGACAAACTAGATATTCCCATGCGCCGCGGCGTTTGGTTAAGCGGCGCGGACAACGCCTCGCTTCGCGCGGCGCCTTGTGTTACCTCCGACACTTCGCGAAAACTCGGCGAGATTCTCTCGTTTCGGGATTCGGACGGGCTGGTGCAAGCGCAGTTTCAGGTGGTCGGCATCGCCGCCGACCCGTACTTTGATTTTGAACAAAATGTCAGCGGCGAACAGCTGGGGCTTTCTGCATTGGTGGAACTGACGCAAAAGCCGGAAGTGCAGTTTTCCGGTGTTGAAATTCTTTGGACGGACAGCGAAACAGTGCTTTCCGTTTTGCGTGACAAACCCGTAAACACTTCGTCGCGGCTGTTGTTTTTTGACGGTGTTTCACAAGAGCAGATGGAAGAAAACCTCACCCTCCTGCGCCGGTCGGGAAGTGTCCTGAACAGCGAAACCTCTTTTGACAATCAGCGGCTTGCTTCCTTAAAAGAAAAAGAACTGCCCCAAATGCTTTGCGTTTTGGGCATTGCCGTTGTCGGATTTTGCTGTGCGGCGGCAATCTTCGTGCAAAACGCCCGGTATTGTTTAAAGGTGTATTTCCTTTGCGGGGCAACACGCCGGCAAAACGCCGCGGTTTGCTTTACGGCGTTGCTGTTCGTCGTTTTGCTCGCGGTTTTGCCGTATTGTATTCTTTTGCCGGTTGCCGGAACGCTCAACTGGTTTGACTGGTGTTATGCGTTCACCAAAGTCGGGTTCTTGGTGGTCGGCGGTTTCGCGGCGGTGTTTTTATTGCTTGCTTTGATTACCGTCGCCTGCCTTTTCGCCCGACAGCTTGAACCATCGAAACGAAAAAGGAGAAAGCAATATGCTTGAAGTGCAAAATCTTTCCAAAACCTATAACCCGGGGAAAAAGAATGCCCTTGCGGCGTTACATGACGTTTCCCTGACCATTGCCGACGGAGAAATGGTCGCCGTAACCGGGACTTCCGGCGCGGGGAAATCGACGCTTTTGCACATTTTGGGCGGGGTGCTTTCGTTTGACACGGGCAGTTACCACCTTGACGGCGAAGAGGTCGGCAACCTTTCGGAAAAGAAGCTCGCCGGACTTCGCAACCGCAAGGTCGGCACGGTGTTTCAAAGCTTTTTGCTGTTGCCGGACAACACCGTCCGCGAAAACGTGGAAATCCCCCTGCTTTTTGCGCGCGTGCCGAAGAAAAAACGGCGGGCGCTTTGCCAAAAGGCGTTGGAGCAAGCCGGTATTCCCGAACTTTCCGACCGCCCGGTCAGCGCGCTTTCCGGCGGGCAGAAGCAGCGCGCCGCCATTGCCCGCGCGATTGTCAATCAGGCGCAATATATTCTCGCCGACGAGCCGACCGGCGCGCTCGACTCCAAAACCGCCGCTTCGATTTTCGACTTGTTCCGTCAAATTGCCGACAGCGGGCGCACGGTTGTAATTGTCACCCACGATTTACAGCTCGCCTCGCGCTGTGACCGCCAAATTGTGTTAAAAGACGGCGCCGTGGTAAACGCCGACGGAAGCGAAAGCGTTTAACTGCGCGCCCCCGGGCACATAGAAATTTGCGCATCGTAGATATATTTTAACTATTGCAATATAAAAGGAAAAAGCACAGCAGAAAGAAGTCTCTCCGCTGCGCTTTTTTGTATGGAAATTTTACTGTGATTCGCTATCCTATAATTTAATCAAAGCCGATACCGGGCGGCAAAGCGAAAGGTTACAGTTCACTGCCTACGCGTATTCGCTGCGGTCGGCACCGCCGCGATTCGGCGCGCACCGGGGGCGTTAGGCTTTTATGCTGACAACGGTTTTCACGCTCGCAACGTCATCTTTGTCTACTGCAATGAAATAGCGGAGATATTGTATATCCGCCGAGCCCCAAAGATTGTCGGATGCCGTTTTCTGTGACAGCGTCACCGTGGCCTTTGCGCCCTGTATTTGAATGTGTGTCGGGCTTGCGGAATAGGTACCGCCGGTGGACATGTCGTAAACAATAAGCAAAGCCTTATCCTCGAAAAACGCTGCGTCATATGCGCTTAAAAATCCGTTGTATCTTCTGCCGGCAATGGTTCGATAGGTACAACTCGTGAACGCATCATAATCGACGGTAGCTTTCAGCTCGTCATAGCTTCTGACGACCACGCCGCCCGATGTGCGGTTTTGCAGGTCGGCGCTCAACGCTGCGGTGCCCTCCAGCGTAAAGGGAAGGTTCTCTCGGTTGACCGGCAAATGCTCTTCTTTTTCTGCGGGCTTTGTCTGGGGGTTCGTGTTTTGCGTGTCAGGTTCCGTCTCATCCGTCCCGCCGTCCGCTTTTTGTGTGGGGGCGGGCTCTTTTTGGTCGCCGGCTGCCGTCGGATTTTCTACGCCGGCAGAATTCTGTTGTCCTCCTGCGGCGCTTACAGATTCAAAAATGCGTTTTGCGCTGTCGGGATCCATGACTTTATAGGCAATCCCGTCTTTGAGCCAAACCTCGTCAAACGTGTTGCTGAAACAAATTGCCTGTTCGCTTGCGTCGTCATATTGCAAAACAAACTTTATCGCACTTTCTTGTGTCAGATTTCCCGAGACGGGGTCAACGGAAATTTCCGTTGCCTGCAAATCGGAAAGAATGGTTTGTGTCTGCGCCGCGGGAGCGGTGGTTTCCCCTTTTTCTTCCACCAGCTTCAGCGTTTCGACGTTATCAAACAACGCGCTCGATTGCGTGATGTCTGCAAGCGTCTGCACATTTTCGGTGGCCGGATTGGTCAGAAAAACAAGTGCGGCAACAGCAACGGCGACAACAGCGACCGCTGCAAGCCAAAATGCGGGTTTTTGATAGTTTAGCACCGATCTTACCCTTTCTTTCACCCCTGTTTCGCCAAAAGCCAAAGGACAAGCGGAAATGCGTTTGCGCGGCACACTGCAGTTAATCAATGCGTTGGAATAGGGCTTTTTGCACGCAGCGCCGAGCGTTCGGAGCACCCGCTCATCACAAGCCAGTTCCATGTCTTTGCAAAACAGAATGTACGCGACCCATAAAACGGGGTTAAACCAATAAACCGTTAATAACAGAAATCCGAGCGGCTTCCAAAGGTGGTCGCGCCGTTTTAAGTGCGCTTGTTCGTGGGCGAGCACATACGGCAGATCCGCCTTTTCTATATCAGACGGCAGGAACACCCGCGGGCGAAGCACCCCGAAAATAAAGGGCGTGTCAATACGGTCACAAAGCCAAACATTGCCTTGATACAACGCCGCTTCGCGCACGCTTTTGTGAATCCGTCGATAGCTGACTGCCGTATAGAGAAGCAAAACGACGATGCCGCAAAGCCAAAGGACAGACGCGATAAATGCAAGGCTTCCTAACGGCGACGCGCCGGTTTCGGCGCTCGGGGCGAACGTCTCGGAAAGCACCGGGTTCATCGTTTCGTTCACGGCGGGAATCCCGCTTTGAATTACCGGGTGCTCGGCGGTCAGAATTTCAGACGGCACCGGCTCCGGGTTTGGAATTACGCTCAAAATGCTTTTCAAAGAAAACGGGCAAACAAGCCTTATCCCGACCAGCGCCCACAAAAGCATAGAAACGAATTTCGGCGCCTTTCGAAATAAAATTCGCAAAAGGAACACGGCAAAGACCAGCCAGCTCGCGGTGATGCTCATGTTCAAAAGTTTGAGAAAGACTGCCTCCATATTTATTCCTCCTCGTATTCTTCAACCATGCGGCGAAGAAGCGCAACATCTCGGTCGGTCAGATTTTGGCGCGAAGAAAACGCCGCCAAAAACGCCGGCAAAGAACCGTTAAAGTTTTCTTTCACAAAATTTTCACTTTGCAAAGCGTAAAATTCCTGCCTGGAAAGCAAGGACGTTACAACGCCTTTTTGATTTTGAAAAATCCCTTTTCCGCAAAGCCGTTTTAACACGGTATAAGTCGTGGATTTTTTCCAACGGAGTACTTCCGCGCTTTTCCGGACCAGCTCCGGGGAAGAAATCGGCTCGTTTTCCCAAATGATGTCGGCGAATTTCGCCTCGACAGCACCCAGTTGATAATCGCTCATGTCACCACCTCCAATATAGTTTACACCTTGTAGACTATCTTCAGTTTACACTATGTAGACTTGTTTGTCAACTGCTTTTTTAAATTTTCCGCAGCTATTCAAATTGTGCTTTTCGTTCATTCAAAAATTTCTCTGTCCGGCCACATATCGCGGATACGTCAAGCGAATAAATGTTTTTTTACTGTTGGCGTATAAAAAGAAAAGCACAGCCGGAGAATGCTCTCCGCTGTGCTTTTTATATGGAGATTTTACTATAATTAGCTATCCCTACGATTTACGCAACACCGATTCCGGGCAATAAAACGAAAGGTCACAGCGCACTACCTGCGCGATTTGCTGTGCGGCAGCCCGCACCGCGTTCGGTGTGCCCGGTGGCACCGGCTTTCCCCACGATTTGCGCAAAGCCGATACCGGCGGCAAAGCGAAAGGTCACAGCGCACTGCCTGCGCGATTTGTTGTGCGGCAGCCCGCACCGCGATTCACCGCGCGTTGGCACGCGCCGGCCTTCCCTATGATTTGCTTGATGCCGATTCCGGGTCGAGATAGTGTATTTTAAAACTCGCTCCCTACGCGTGTTCGGCGTGCCCGGCGGCACCGGAGTGGATTTTGATTTCGCCGTTGTCGTCAAATTCGGCGATTACGCCGTCTTCGTCCACCGTGGTGTGCAACTCGGCGTGGGCAACGTGGCGCAGTTTCCATTTGACGTCAGGGTAAATGCGCCATTTCACATTCGGCACAACGGCGTAACGCGGGGCGAGCTTTTTCAAGAAATAAGCCGACGAAGAACCGACATAGCCGTGGTGGCCGACTTTCAATAAATCGACTTTCCCCACGCGGTCGGCAACGCGGCGTTCGTCGCCGGTTTTGTAATTCAAATCACCGACAAGCAGCGCGCGGGCCTTGCCCAGTTCCGCGAGCACAATCACCGAGTTGACGTTTTCGCCGTATTTCGGGAAACGCGGCTGATTTTCGTAATAGAAAAACGTCAGCGCAAACGCGCCGAGCGTTGTTTTTTCGCCGTTAAAATCTTCTACAATCTGCGCGCCGACTTTTTCGAGCGCGTCATACATTTGGTCGTGAACTTCTTCGTTGTCCCAGCGTTTGCGTTCCAAAATAAACACGCGCTCGCCGTCGTAGCGGCGCAAATAGCCTTTTTTTACGCGGATTTCCGGGTGTAAAATCACCGTGTCAAATCCGCCGAGGTGGTCGGAGTGGGCGTGCGTGCCCAAAACAAAATCCAGCGTGACGAGCCCGTCTTCGCCGCGTGCGTGTTCCAAAAGGTAGTCGACAACCGCCTGTTCATAGCCCGGACGCTTTAAATGGGGCTTGTCGGCGGGGAAATCGTTGTCTTCGGCGGCGTCGATTAAGCCAAAATGCCCGTTACTTTCGAGCAGGATGCAGTCCGATGGGCCGGTGTTCAAGAAGTGAATTTTGTTTTGTCCGCGCATCTTGTGCGCCTCCTCCCAAAACATAAGTCTTAATCGCTTCGGCGACTGCGTTTTCATCGTTGGAGCAAAGCACCGCCACGGCCTCTTCTTTGAGCGCGTCGCAGGCGTTTGCGACCGCGAGCGGCACGCCCGCCGCCGAAAGCAGGGTCAAATCGTTGCGGCTGTCGCCGATTGCGGCGGTTTCGGCGCGTTCAAGCCCCAAATGCCGCTGCAAGCGCGAAAGCGTCGCGCCTTTGTTGACGCCTTTTTGCAAAATTTCCATGTTGTTCGGCATGGAAGTGGTCAGCTCCACGCTCGAAAGCGTCTGAAGCCGTGAGAACGCCTCTTCGCGTTCCTTTTGGTCGCTGAAAAAGACGTTGAACATTTCCGCGCGGTTCGCACGCGACGCCAAAAAGGCGGGAAGTGCGGCAACGCCTTTGCGGGTTTTCGTAATGACCGGGCGATAGATAGGCTCGATTCGATAATGGTCATAAGAAGCCGCGTTGAGCTTTGCGGCGTCGGTCACCGGCACGCCGCCGGTGTAAACTTCTATCATCGTGTCATATTCCGACAAAATCGCAAGCAGTGCGCGCACGAGTTCGGGCGCAAAACAGCTTTTCCAAACGCAGTTGCCGGCCGCGTCGTAAAGCGTCGCACCGTTGGAGCAAATACAATGGGTATAAGGCTTTTCCACGCGCAAAACTTCCGGCATTTCATAAAAGCTTCGCCCGGTTGCGGGTGTGACAAAACAGCCCGCCGCCACCGCCCGGGCGAGCGCGTCGAGGTTTTCGCGGCTGATTTCCCCCGAAGAGTGAATGCAAGTGCCGTCTAAATCCGTTGCAAACAATCGAACCGCCATGTCAACCCTTCTTTCTCTGGCGCTGAATCACGAACCGCTCCAGCGGATAGGTCCAAATGGTCGGGACGTTGATAATCAGGCATTTCATCAAAAGTTCGGTGACCGGCGTGCTCCAGCCGTTGTTTTGCATAATCGTGCCGACCACCCCGCCGAGCCAGGTGTCGAACAAAATGGTAAACACGACCATAATCACATACAAAAAGCTGCTGAGCGCCGCGTTGACGTCGGAGTGAAAGGTCAGCTTGCGGTTAATCAGATACGCCGCGACGTAGCCCGCGGTTGTCGAAATCGCATAAGAATAGAGATAGCCGCGGTATTCAATCCGCAGAAAGCGCAGCAGCGCGTTGTCGGTGACCGGCACGGCGTTGAGCTCGTCGAACACAAAATATTGCAAAAACAAATAAATGCTGACGTCGAGCGCCGTGGTGACGACGATACAAATATTAAATTTTATGAACTTCCACCATTCCGGGTGCCGCACGGCAAAGGTCGGCTTTTCGGCGGCAGGCGCGGTGTTTTTTTTCATAAATTACGAATCCTTCTTCTTTCTGTGAATGACAAAACGGCTTAACGGATAGGTCCAAACGGTGGGGAGCGTCATGACGACGAGCTTTAAAAGCATATCCACCCAGAAATTGCTCCAGCCGTTGTTGGTAACGATCGTGCCGAGGAACGCGCCGAACCAGGTGTTAAACGTGATGGTGCAAATGACCATAATCGCATATAAAATGCTCGAAACCAAGGGGTTGGCGTCGGCTTTAAAGGTCAGCTTTCGGTTCATTAAGAACGCGGCGGCGTAGCCGATGATGGCGGAAATCAAATACGAATACAAATAACCTTTATATTCAATCCCGAGGAATTCGAGCACGGGGCTGTTTTCCACGGGAACGCCCTGCAACGAACGGAAAACACCGTATTGCAGCACGGCGTAAACCGCCATTTCCAAAATCGAAGTGCTCGCACCCGTAAAGGTAAATTTTATAAATTTCCAAATTTCACTGTGTTTTTCAACAAACGCTTTCGCTTTTTCTTTCATGGTCGCGCTCCTTGTTCATTGTATCATATAAAATCTTTACTTCGCAAGCATAACATATCGGAAAGCATCGGACAACCGACTTAACACAGACTTAACACAGGTTTACGGGAAGTCTTCGACAAAACCAAAACAGCGAAAAGACCCGGTGCAAAAGCATCGGGTCTTATTCAGCTAAAATTTATGCAGTTTCGTCTTCGGCTTCATCGTCTTTCTTTCTGCGCAAAATCGGCAGGAGGATCAGGAACGCGGCAAACACGAACAGCACGGCTGCCAAAACCGGGTTTTCCCGCAGGATTGCGCCTGTTTGAGAAATAATCGGAATGTTGGTATCCGTCTTACCGCCGTCATCCGGCGTGGTCGTGGGTTCTTCGGGGACGGGCGCGGTCGGCGCTTCGTCCGGTTGAAGAAGAATGCTGCCGTCGTCTTGGACGACAAAGTTCAAATAGATTTGCTTCGTCCCCGCGGGAACGGTGACGAGCTGTGTGCCGTTCGCCAAACGAACGACGGTCATTTCTGTTGCGCTGTCGCTCACGGTGACCGAAAAGCCCTCTTCGCCGGCAAGGTTGCCGTCTTTGTCATAAATCGAAACGGTGTGGTAGCCGTCTTTAATGACATCTACGCGATAAGCGCCGTCTTCGTCGGCGGTCGCTTCAAACTCGCCGAGGTCGAAAACCAGCTTCGCGCCGGGCATCGGGTCATCTTCGCCGTGATAAACGTGGCCGGACATTGCCATGCGAATGCACGGGTCGCCGTGATGGTCGCCGCCGCCGGGTTCGGTGGTCGGTTCATCAGGGTCTGTGGTCGGCTCATCAGGGTCGGTCGGGTTTTCCGCATCTTCACATTTTTCAAACGTGAAAACAATGTGCATATCGGTGTTGACGCTCGCAATGGTCAGCTGGCCGTAAGCCAGTTGGTCGGTAACGTCCTGGCCGTTGATGCGCACCGATTTCAGGTGACTGTCCATTTTCGCAATGACATCGAAACGAAGCGTGTCAAAGCGCGCCACCGAAAACGCGGCACCGTTTTGCACCACAGAACCGTCACGGAGGACATAGCCCCCGTCGTTATACGCAACGGTAATTTCATGGGTGTCCGGAACAACGGTCTTTAAGGTCGCGCTGTCTGCAAATGCGCCGAGCTGAATCCCGAAGCAAAGCAGAAGCGCCAAAAACACGCTGGCGACTTTTTTCATGAAACCACCCCTTTCTTTATTTTGAAAATTCTATGGTGTGTTACGGAGTCGGCGCGTTGTAGGTGACGGTATAGGTCATCGTGCCGGTATATGCCGCGATCGGTACGCCGTCATATTCCTCTTTAGCAATCGAAACCGACGGTGCTGCTGTCGGGGCTGCGCTGTTGTTGACTTCCGTGAAGTGTGTGCTGCCGCCGTTTGTAAGCGTGTAGGTCAGGGTGCTTGCGGTGTTTTCGTTGGTCATTTCGCCGCCGTTGTTCGCCGCAACAGAAACATCGAGAGAAGCGCCGAGCAAAAGCTGAGAAGTCACGGTGTAGGTGGCGCTTTTCGCATTGGTGTCACCCCAGGCAAATTCAAACGAAGCGGGGAACGTCACAGAATAGGTATAAGCGTCGGCGCCTTCGGTATTGGTGGTCTTGGTCACCACATCAACGGTTGCTTTCTGGGCGCCGTCCGGGCCCGCGGCGGGTTCATCTTTGCTGATTGTGATATCCGCGGCAAACGCCGGAACCGTCAGCGCCGCGAGCATGGCAACTGCCAACAAAACAGAAATTATCTTTTTCATTGCAGGTTTCTCCTTTTCTGAAATTTACAAAACCGGAAATCAGACAATTTCCGCGGTATAAGTAATTGTGTCGGTATATTCCGCAATCGGGGCTTCGTCCCAAGCGCTCTGTGCGACAGTCACGGTGATGGCTTTCGTTGCGTTTTCCGCAGCGCCTGCGGTGTAAGCGGTGTCACCGCCGAGGGTGTAGGGCAGCTCCAGCGCGTTATAGGTCATAATGCCGTCGCTGGTCGCTGTAACCAGAAGCTGTTTACCGGTTTTCAGGTGGGTTTCCACAGTGTAGTTGCTGGAAACTGCTGCAGTCGAATTCCACGGCACGGAGATTTCCGCGTCATAGGTCACGGTGTAAGCACCGTCACCGGTCACAGCAGAAGTATCGGTTTTCACGGTTGCGCCGCCGGTTGCGGGGTTGCCGCCGGTTTGATCTAAGGTCGCGGCAAACGCCGGAATCATCAGCGCCGCAAGCATCATAACCGCCAATAAAACAGAAATTACTTTTTTCATTGTGTTTCCTCCTATCGGTCAAAGCCTTACGGGTTGACAATCGTCGCTTCAAAGGTCAAAGTATCCGAATAGCTGTCCACGGGAACGTCGCCCCAAGCGGTAACATTGATGTTCAGCTCATAATCCGTGTCCACAAACGGACCGATGCCGGTGACGTTGGTGCCTGCACCCGACAGGGTGTAAGGCAGTTGCTGCCCGGTAGCACTCTTCATCGCCGCGTTATCCTGCGCAACGGTAACGTTCAGCGTTGCGGTCGGAATAAGCTGGGTGGTGACGTTATATTGAATCGTTGTGTCCTCCGTGCCCCACGCGATTGTGGTTTCGGCGGGGTAGGTTACGGTGTAATAGCCGCCGGTTGCTTCCAAATTGTCATAATTGGTTTTCACTTCAGCGGTGTCGCTTGCGGGGTTGCCATCCGCTTCGGTCAGGGCAAACGCCGGAACCATAAGCGCCGCAAGCATCGCAACGGCCATTAAAACAGAAATTACTTTTTTCATAATAAAAACTCTCCTCTGCGAACCTTATTACTGAATTGCAGCGGTGAAGGTCAGGGTATCCTGATATTCGCCGACAACCGCCTCGTTCCAGTCGTCCGCTGTGATGTTCACGGAAAGCGCAAGGGTTGCGACCGGGTAAACAACCGGACCGGCGCTTTCATAAGCGGTGTCGCCTTCAAGCGTGTAGGGAAGCGCAAGCGTAGTGCCCGCTTCCGGTTCATAAACCATATTGCCATTGCCGGAAACGGTAACCGAAAGTTTTTCACCGTAAGCGAGGTGTGCCTCGGCGGTGTAGCCGGTGAGTTCGGTTTTTTCCGCGCCCCAAGCGATAACGGTATCCGCCGGAATGGTTACGGTATAACGGCGTGCGTCCTGACCGCCAGCCATTTTGGTGTCGGTTTTAACGATAACGTCGCCCGAGGGGGTGTTCTGATCCAGCGCGAAAGCGGGAACCATGAGCGCCGCGAGCATCGCGACTGTCATCAACATAGAAATAACTTTTTTCATTTGAATAAGCTCCTTTCCTCAATTAAGCGTCTTTGTATTCAACTACAAAGGTCAGGGTGTCGGTGTGTTCCCCTGCGGCGGCAACGCGCCAAGCATCCGCCGTAACACCGACGGTCAGCGGGAATGTTTTGTCAATGTCACCCGCGGCAAAGATGATGTTGTCCGCGCCGGAAAGCGTGTAGGGAATTTTCTTTTGCGCATCCTGTTTGTTTACAAGCGCATAGCTGTTTGCCGATTCGACTTCAACGGCAACGACTTTGCCGGGGTCAAGCAACAGCTTTGTGGCTTTGACTTCGCCGATTGCCGTTGTTTCCTGTTCCCACGGAATCTGGGTGTCGGCCGGGAACGAAAGCTCGTAATCCGCCGCAGAAGATTGGGTGGAAATAATCATAGAATCTGCAAACGCAGGCAGAGCGCAGGAAACGACAAGCAGAACAGCCAAAACAAGTGTAACTACTTTTTTCATTTACAACAGCTCCTTTTCTTTATTTATAATGTGTTATAAAGGTTTCCCTTTTAAAAAACGGGTTACGGTGTCGCGCTGCCGTCGGTGTAATCGACCGTGTAGGTGATTTGATCCTCCGCACGGTAAGCGGCGACGGGGATGTTCTTCCACTCGTCAGCAGCAATCGAAATGCTCGGACCGGCGCCCTGGGTGTTAATCATCTGGCCTTCATATTGAACAGCCGCGGTGTCCGTACCGGTGCAAGCGATGCTTTCGTTCGTGCCGTCATGAATCAGAGCGAACGAAGTGGTTGCAAGCGTCGGCTGAACCGAAACCGAAGACCCGGCGTTCAGGTTGCAAGTTACCTTGTAGCCTGTTCCGTTGTTGCCGGACGCATCTTCAAACGCCGTTGAAACCGCCGTAGTACCCCACGGAATGTCGACTTCCGCCGGAATGGTCACCGTATACATATCGTTCGTTGAATATTGAATATTCAGCGTCTTTTGGTCGGTGACTTCACGCAGAATGCCCAGACGGTCGGTGTACTGATAGGTAAAGGTCAGCATCACCCTGTCGGTCAGCGTCACGGGGTATTCCTGCGGGTTGTCAATTTTGACGTGGAGTGCAACGCCCGAAGTCATCGGGGCGTCGTAGTTGCCCACCTCGGTAACGGTTGTAAGGTCTGCCGCCGTGCCGTTGTAAGTCAGCGTGTACGGCAGGCTGATTGTGCCGTCGGAAGATTTCAGCGTTCCGCCGTTTTCAGAGGTAATGGTCAAGGTGCCCTGGCCGTCCGGGTTGGTCAGGTACTGCTCGAACTGCGTCAGCGTGTAAACCGGATCTTCCTTGCTTTCCAAGGGGCCGGTGCTGCCGTCATAGCGAAGCAGCATTTCGTGCGTTTGCGCAGAAGATGTGGTGCCGTTTGCGGTAAATGTACTCTTGATTGCCGGGAACAGGTCGTAGATTTGCTGAATGAGGTCATACAGCTCCGCGACGTCGTGATACGTCGGAAGCAGCATTTCGTATTCATCCGTCGCAAGTTTCAGGTCAGCGAGTTCCTCGTCGGTCAGCGCCGTTCCGGCGTTGATTTTCGCTTGCGCGTTGTTGTAAAGCGCCAAATAGCGGTTATACAAGGTCCAAATACCGCCGGTGAACGGGTCGCCGTGGCGATCGGTTGAATACGAGTTGTAAACCAGCTTGCGGACCGCGTTCGGGATGTTCTTGACGCCTTCTTGCAGCTGACCTGCCACAAGGAGATGCTTTGCGTAATAGTTCATTTGGCTGCGGTAGGTCTTGCTGATATGGTCGAGCGCCTTCGTGTCGGTAATCGAAATGAAGTAGCCTTCATCTGCTTGCGTGCCCTCCGCTGTTACGCGGGTGCCGTAAGGCGTGCTCTTATCGTAAGCATACACCTTTCCGTCGCCCGCCGTGCCGAGACCGTCTTGGTCGGCTTTTGCCGGATAAATCTCCGACAACGTGCGGAACAACGAAGTGGACGCGTCAGCCGGGTTGTAAAGTTCATTTAAGAACGTGTTGCTGTCCGCGAGCAAGCCCTCCAGCGTGTCATAGCAGCGGGAAGCCGCGTTGTAAGCGTTGAGGAACTGCTGCGCCGTAATACCGAGCGCGGTTTTCTCGTTTTCCGTGTAGCGCGAATACGAAGTGTTGTAATACTCAATAATCTGCGCCGCAAGTTCTTTGGTCAGCCCGTTGTAGCCTTCGTAGTTGACCGCGTCCGCTCTGCCGTCACCGTCTGTGTCTTTCACGCCGGGATAAGGCAGGTCGTGGTCGCCGGTCACCGAAGCATTTTTCAGCTCGTTCGAAAGCGAGCCAACCATATTGGAGAAATCCGCAACCGTCATCTGCGGTTTATAATCGTCTGCCGAAAGCTCGCCGTTTACAATCTTTTCATAGAATTCCAACTGTGCGTAGGCCTGTTTGACAGACGTGGTGTTGTTTTTCTGATAGTCAGAAAGCGCATCATACAGTTCGCGCGCTGCCTGAACTCTGCTGGGGAAGTTGGTATCGTCGTTGAGCTCAATCGCGCTGACGGCGTTTTCGAAGTTTTGCGCCGCTGTGGATTTATAGCCCTTAACCTCTTCAAAGGACGGGTGGTTCAAGCTGCCACTTATCGCTGCGTCATAGGTGTCGGCGCCATAGGCAAAGCCGATGTCATCCACAACAAAGCTTCTGCCGTCCATTTGCGCGGCAGCCGTGCTGTTCAACGGCATTACGCCGACTTCTACACGACGAATATTGTCAATCTGTTCGCCCATGGCGCACAGGTCAACAGTGCCCATTCCCGTGCTGTACTCAAACTTGTTCAGCGCAACATAGACATAGCCCTTGTAACCATCGGCAAGCGTGCCGATAGAGCTGGAACCGCCCTTGGAAGTAAAGCCGTAGGGCGAACCGGTACCGGTAATGGTGACCCATTCACCGGTCTCCATATCCATAATCTTATATGCCTGCTCAGAACCGGACATATCCATATCCAGGTTATAACCTTCGGCATGCCCGTCATAAGAGGTCGCAATATTGAGAGAAAGCAGGAAATCAATATCCTTCAGCTCGCTAAAATCTACATAAAATACAAGTCCGACAGGATAGTCTCTGCCATCGGAAGCACTCCAGCTTTCTGCATAGCGGCTGAGCTTCCAGTCTGCAATGCTTTGCAGGTTGTGATAGTCGCCCGTTTCTGTTGAGTTGAAGTCACGGGTAACACTGACAGAGTTTACATAGCCGGTCGGGTCGCCTTCATCGCCCGAGAAGAAACGGCTGTCAATCGTTACCTGCGCGCCTTTCGTGCCGCCGGCACCGACTTCATCGGTGATAACGGCGTCTGCCGCAGCAAGATTCAGCGCGTCATACAAACCGTTTGAGTAGGAATCCTGTGACAAATCGCCCATCCAGTCGCCGACCGCAGCCGTCGAGTGCGCCGCGAAGTCACGGAAGGACATGCTGCCATAAACGAAGCCCTTGGAATAGCGGTAATCCTTCCCCTGATCCCAAGAGGGGGAATCCTGCAAATCATAAGCATGCGTTCCCTCGGGGAGCGATTCAAAATCATTAAAGGACAGGAATTTATTGGTCGCAAGCGAAGTGCCTACAAGCATTTCATCTCCGCCCGCCGCGCGCACAAGCGCGACATAATCCAGAATCCGTTGTTCTTCAGACTCGCTCATCGCGTCAAGCTGCGTCAGGTTCAGCCGTCGATACAGCTGATACAGCCGGACAACTTCGTTGCGCAGCGTGTCGCTGACGGACGTGACCTGACTCGGGTCGGGCAGTTTTTCCAAAGACTGAATCAACTCAGGAACCAAATCGGTCGCCTCGTTGTTCGGCAAATAGGTGTAAGTGCCGCTGTCTTTGTCATATGCAATCGTACCGCCGTCAACACACGCCTGCCGCGCATCTAAATAACGCTGCCACACGCCGCTCATGCCGAGGCTTGCGGCAACGGTTGCCATGTTCTCTTCTGACAGGAAGTCAGTTGACATGCCGGCGTCGCTGTAAGCTTTGCGGTAGCCGTCAATCAATTCGTCAATATACTGTACCGCGCGGAAGTCGCCGAGGTCGGGTGTGGTAATCAACTGGTCAATCTGACTGAGGATAATCCGCGGGGTTTCCACTTTTTGGTCATAATAGTTTGTGACCGGCGCACCCGTTTCGCCTTCGGTCATATCCGAAGGATAAGAACCGGTTTCTTTATAGAATAAAACGTTGTCAATAAAGAAATCTCTCCGAACACTGTCACTGCTGACGCCGGTGTAGGAAAAGCCCGCGCCGAAAATATCGTCGATTGCCTTATAGCCGTTTTCACGGTTCTGCACAACGCCGTTGGCGTCAACATAAGCCTTGTCATTGTCCGGGTCGGAATCGCTGTTGACCGTTAAATTGGCGTCTACATCATCTTGATTATAGCCCGCCGCCAGCATGGAAGCACCCCAGGTGGGCTGTTCTAAATGTGCATAGTGGTTTGCGCCCACAGACGGATAATCGTTTTCGTAAGGCAAGCTGTATTTGCTTTCGTTGCCGCCGCTCAGGTTCCAGCCGGTTTCAACGTCAATTTGGAACACACGGTATTGTATCAGAAGCGCGTCGGAAATCGGCGTGCCTGCCTCATCAACCAAAACCGGACCGTTTTCAAACAAAACTTGTGTGTCAAAGAAATTCTTGACATTTTCCTCGGCTCTGTCAATGTCATACGCCGTGCTGCCCATGTTGAAATTGTCGTTGTGCGCTTCCGCGTAAGTTGCTTTCGTGGAGCACATAAATTCAATCGGCACACGGACATAGCCTTTATAATGCCCGAGGTCAATGGTGCCGTTATTCAGCATGACCTTTTCCCACGCACCGTTGTCTTGCTGAATATACACATAAGGCGCTTCGCCTTTATATGTATCCGCCGCCGTGCCGCGTGTGGAATAGGTTACAAGACTGTATGCATCATCTGCCGGTGTGTTGTTAAATGTTCTGCCGGTGTCATAGCCGCCAAACATTCTTTCGTTTTTCCAGTAGAATTCACCATAGCGTTTTCCGTTCGCCTTTAAATCAAACGAAAGCCCGGTAAGATCCACCTGAGAAAGATCCAGCCAATACCAGACTTCCTCCGCATCGGTACCCATCCAGTGCTGACGGCTCCATGCGGTCGAGAAGCTCTGTGTGGTTCCGTTGCTCGGTGCGGCGCTGATTTGGAAGCCGTAAGCTCTGCTGTCCACACCGGTAGAAACATTTTCCTCGCCGGCCTGGTCAATCGGTCCGAGAATTTTCAGCGTGTCGCCGGACTGAATATAGTCTTTCGCGCCGCTGAGGCCGTCGGTTGAGAACTGATCATTGTTGTCGTTGTTCCTCGCTTCAAACAACATCATTTCTCGAACGGAGGTCGAGTTTTCCGACAGGGGTTTATAAAGCTCTTCATCATACACAAACTGCGGAACGTCGGAAACGATTGTGGTCAGCGGCTCGGAAACCCAGCCGGTGCTGTCCTGCGCAAGAACTTCCACGCTGAAACGGTGGGTGTCGTCTAAGGTGACGCCCTTGTTTGCAAGCGCGGCCGCGGTAAAGGTCACCGTTCCGGTGCCGTCCGACGCAAACGTTGCAGTCGATGCATCCACGACAATTTGTGCCTGCGGGACCGTTTCGGTCGCCGGGTCGTTGTGCACTTCCGTCAGCGGGCCTAAATCATACAGCGTGATGTAATAGGTCGCGATATGCTTGTCGGAAATGTAGTCGGTGTTCGGGGTTGCCTGCGGGTAAATGACCTGCACGTCCCCGTCATCGGTTACCCATGCCCACAACGTCGCGTCCTCAGAAAAGACAGGCGTCGGGTCATAAGTTCCCGCCGCAAACGCAATCGGCAGCGAAGTGGCCAGCAACACGACGGCCATTGCAAACGCCAAAACGCTCCGAAGCGCTTTTTTTGCGTGCTTTTTCACGATTTATCTCTCCTTTCCTTTGTTCGGCTCAGGAGGCCGTTATTTGAGTTTTTATTTCCATATTGTTCAGCGGACGTTGTTCTTTGTCAAAGCTGAAGCAATAAAAATGGACAACTACGTTATAAGTGCCCGCGTCAAGCGCGCGGTTCAACGAGAATTTCGAAATCGAATAGCCCGGCGGCAGAAGGTCTGACGTGTAAAGCACCTCGCCGGTGTCGCGGAGAGCGATTTCGATTTTGAAATAGCAGGGGTTCTCTTCGGGGTTCGAGAACACATAATTCTGTTCGCGCTGCCCCGCTTTGAGGTTCATCGTCGGAATGCCGTTGACCTTGATGCTTTTGCCTTTGGTCTCGGTTTTTTCCGGCACGGAAACCTCGCCCTCGCCAAGCTCTGCGTTCGCGTCAATCACGCCGGCGGGTGTGGTCGTTTGGGGTTCTTCCCCGCCGAACGCGAAGTTGCGAAGCAGGAAGCCGAGCAACACGCACAACAGCGCGAAAAGCAAAATGCCCAAAAGCCAGAAGAGGAGCGTGTCGCGCACAACCGCGACAAATTCGTGTTCGCCGACCTGCACATAGCCCGCAACGCGGGAATGGGGCATTTTGGCGACCTTGTAAAGCGTCTCTGTGCCGTCGCCGTTTTGCAGCGCGCCGATTTCTTCACGGCCGCGGCCGATTTGCCCGACGACGGAAAACCCGCCCGCGGGGTAAAGCGACTTCATTTTAGAGCCGGTTATGTAGGCAACCGAAAATTTGGTTTTGCGGTTGCGGTAAAGGTTTTGCGCCGCGCCGTTAAACACAGCCTGCACGGTAATTTTTTGAATGTCTGCCAAGACGAAAACCTCCGAAAAAATCTGATAATGCCTGCGCCGGAAAAAGGAAAAATTCCGACACCTCGGGTAGTCTAAATAGATATGAAAATTATACCTTTCTTTTTATAGTTCTGTCAATCGTTTTTCGGGAAAAAAACGTGTATTCTTTTGGCTTTTTTAGCCGAATTTTTGAAAAAATTGACAAAAGGGTTTCGGGTGTCTAATTTTATTTTCGAATTCGGAATATGCTCTTAGAGTACAGGCACTTTTTCCATTTTTCCGGAACAGAAAAAACCGGCCTGCGCACGAGGCGCAAACCGGTTTGATTTACAAAAATTTCCAATTTTGATTTCGGGAGTAAAACGGGAATAATTACGCGATTTCCGCGGCGGCTTCTTCGGCCTGTTCGCGAAGCTCTTTGAGCTCTTTTTCGACCGCTTCGTCAATCGTCGGCTGGGTCTTGCGCTGTTTGCGAAGGCCGACACCGACAACAACGTCAATCACGAGGTCCAAAAGGAACAGCCCGACGCCGAGCAAAATCCACATTGAAACCGTGCCGGAGAACACCTGAACGGAAAGTTCCGACGCGCCGAGGGTAAACTGATTGAGAAAATAAGCGGAAAGGCACCACGAAGCCAAGCTGATGATATTCAAAATTACATTCGGCAGCCAGCGCAGGTTGATAGCGCCCAAAAGCACAACAAAGAAGTTGACAACACCCGCCGCCACCGCGAGCAATGCAAACAGGCACGCGAGCAGAAGGCTTGTAATCACGCCGCCCAAAATTTCGCCGCCGGCGAGCGACAAAACCGAGCCGATGTCAAATTTCGTGAGGTAGTCGAGCACGAACGTCAAAAAGGAAATCGACTTCGTCTCGGCGTAAAACGGAAACGCAAACGTCGCGTTCAAAAGCGGCACGACCAACGCCACAAGCGGCAGCAGCGTGCAGACCAAGCGGACAATCCGCAAAGGCGAACCGACCGTTGCGCTTTTGAAGTTGTCTAAATGATAGTGAAGCCGGGCGAACGAGGTCTCCGCAATGTCGGCGTCCTGTTCGAGCCGCCCTTCCCAGTCATAGTTCGGAATGTTTGCGCCGCAGTATTTGCATTCCGCACGGAAATCATACCAGTGCAGCGTTTTTCCGCAATTCGGGCATTTGATTGCCATGATAAATCTCCTACCTCTCTAAAGATTTATGTTAATCCTTTTGTTTTTTCTGAAAGCGCAGGACGTTCCACGAAAGCGGACGCAGTTCTGCGGTTGCGGTGCGCCCGTCCACTTCCGGCAGCGCCGCATTTGACGGCTTAACCGGGCAGGAAACCAAGGCGTTTTCCGCCTTGCGGTCAAAGCCCGCCATTTCAATATGTTCCACCGGCACGAAGTCCGGGAAATCAAGCAAATCAAGCTCCAGCGCATACGGCTCTTCCATATCGCGGTTGACCGCGAACACGGTAAGCTCGTTTTCGTCGTCGGACAAAACCGCAATGCCGTCGAGGTCGGGGACGTCTGTAAACTCTTTGCTGTCGTGCTTGCCGCAGGCAATCTGAGAAACCAGCGCGGTGCCGCGGCCGTAATTTGACATATGCATAAACGGATAGAAAATCGTCTGGCGGAACAGCCCGCCGCCGGTTTCGGTCATAATCGGCGCAATGACGTTCACAAGCTGCGCGAGGCACGCGACCTTCACGCGGTCGGCGCGGCGCAGAAGGGAAATGAGCATAAGGCCGACCAAAAGCGCGTCCTGGAAATTGTAAATGTCTTCAAGCTGATGCGGCGCGGTGGACCAGCGCTCGACGTAATCGTCATTGGAATGATACCAAACATTCCACTCGTCAAACGAAAGGTTGACGGTGTGTTTTTTATGTTTTTTGCCTTTGACGGTGTCGCAAATGGCAATCACGGTTTTGATAAACTCGTCCATCGCCATGTTCTTCGCGAGGAAGCTGGCGGTGTCGTCGGTTTTGTTGTCATAATATTGGTGGAGCGAGACATAATCCACCTTGTCATAAGCGAGGTCGAGCGTGGTAAGCTCCCAGTCGCCGAACGTGTCGGTGTGACCGTTGGAACTGCCGCAGAGCACAAGCTCAATCGAGGGGTCAACCCAGCGCATGACCTTGGCGGCTTCCGCCGCGGCGCGGCCGTATTCATAGGCGGTTTTGTGGCCGATCTGCCAGTCGCCGTCCATTTCGTTGCCTAAACACCAAAGCTTGATATTGTGCGGTTCTTTGATGCCGTGTTTGATACGCAAATCGCTGTAATACGAGCCTTGCGGATGGTTGCAATACTCGACCAAATTGCGCGCCGCGTCCGCCCCGCGAAGGCCGAGGTTAACCGCCATCATGCATTCCGAACCCGCTTTTTTGCACCATTTCAGAAATTCGTTGGTGCCGAACGTGTTGGGCTCGGTAACGCCCCAGGCAAGCTCCAAACGTTTCGGGCGCTGTTCAACCGGGCCGACGCCGTCTTCCCAGTTGTAGCCGGAGACAAAGTTGCCGCCGGGATAGCGCACAATCGGGACATTCAGCGCGCGCACTTCGGAAAGGACGTCCTGCCGAAAACCGTCTTCGTCTGCGGTCGCGTGACCGGGTTCGTAAATGCCGCCGTAGACCGCGCGGCCGAGATGCTCAATAAACGAGCCGTAAATACGTTTGTCGATTTTCCCAATCTGAAACGACCGGGAAAGGGGCAGTTTTGCCTTTTTCATAGCTTTCGGACACTCCGTTTCCGATTTGTTGATTATAATATTGCATTGTAGCATAAACCCGCGCAAATTTTCAACGGGTTTTTGAAAAATTATGAAGCTTTTTCAGTCGACTCTTCTTCAACCGCAACTTTTTCATAAATAAACTTGTGGAGAATGTCGAGATTTTCGTCCATATCGGGAATCAGCACCGACATGCCGCGGCGTCTGGCGCTCTTGTAAGCGTCTTCCGCCGGAATCTGCTGCTGCACAATGTCATATTTCAGGTAATCGAGCGCGCTCATGCCGATTTCGGTCATCTCGTCGGTTGTAAGGTCGGTAATCACCATCGGCACGACCTCTTCCATCAGCGCCAAAAGCTCGGTGGGCGACTGCCCGGCGGCTTTTTTAATCAGGGCGGTAATCACCTTTCTTTGGCGGCCGGTGCGCTGGAAATCGCTGTCGAGATACCGAATCCGGCTGTACCAAAGCGCCTGCATGCCGCTGAGATGCACGCTGTCGCCGGCGGTAATTTCCGTCGGGAACGCCGCTTTTTCCGCATCGGTCATTTTCTTTTGGCTGTTGATATAATCCGCTTCTTTTTCGGTGACCGCGACGTCTACGCCGCCCAAGCGGTCGATAATCGTCGTGAACATATCAAAGCTGACAAGCATATAGTTGTCAATATCCACATGGAAATCATATTCAATCGTATCGACAAGCAGCTGTGTGCCGCCGTGGCTTTGCGCGGCGTTAAGCTTGTCCGTCCGGTAATCGGGGATTTCCACATACAAATCGCGTAAAAACGAGGTCAGCTTAATCTGTTTGTTTTTCGTGTCAATCGACACAAGCATCATCGTGTCGGAGCGGGTCTTTTCGGGGTTCTCGCCCTCGCGCGCGTCCACGCCGATGAACAAAATATTGCGCACATCGTCGGAATGCAGAAGCTCCGACGAGGAAATATAGCTGTTGGGCGAAAGCGGGCGGTAATCCACCGTGTCTAAAATGCCGGTGACTTTGCTGTAAAAATACCAAAGGCCGCCGCCCGTCACAAGCAAAACCAAAACCAGCAGGCAGGCAATCACTTTTAAAACCACGTGTTTATGTTTTTTGCGGGGCTTGTCCGAAATTTCCTTGCCGGAAAAAATTTCGTCGCCGTTGCGCGCGCGGCGCGGCGTTCCCGAACGGTCATAGTGGTAGCTGTAAGGCTTCTTTTCGGGCGCGGTGTTTACGGGCGCGCGGTAAGTCGGCTCTTGTCTTTCGCCGCGTTCGGGCGTGTCGGTGAAAAAGTCCAAATGAAACGGGTCGTCGTCAGACGGCGTCTCTTCGTCGTCGCGGCCGCTGAAAATGTCCTGATATTCGTCTTTTTCATCGTCTTTGCGCGCGGGTTTGCTGTCGCTGAAAATATCTTCATAGGTGTCGGGTTTTGAGGAACTGAAAATATCCTCAAAATCGTCGCCGACGCCTTTCGGGTTCTTTCGGTTGTCGTTGTTCATAAAATACCTCCGTCAAGAAAATTACAACGGTCGTCTTCATTTTACACGAAACGCGCACAATACACAATGTTTTTTTCAAAAAACCTGTGGAAATCACGAAACGAATGTGCTATAATTCTTAATTGTATTATTGGCGAAGTATACGCAGTACAAAAAATTCGGAAGGAATGTATGGAGAAATATGGCATACAGAACACACAACTGCAATGAACTGACTTTGAAAAATTTGGGCGAGACCGTGACGCTTGCCGGCTGGGTGGACACCGTCCGCGACCACGGCGGCGTGGCGTTTGTCGATTTGCGCGACCAATACGGCATCACGCAGATTGTCGTCCACGATGAATCGATGTTAGCGAGCATGCACAAAGAAAACGTCATTTCCGTGACCGGCGAAGTGGTCCGCCGCGACGAAGAAACCGTCAACCCCAAGCTCGCCACCGGCGAGCTCGAAGTCCACGTAAAAGAACTGACGGTGCTCGGCGCGTGCACAAGCCCACTGCCGTTTGACGTGAGCGAATCGACCGAAACGCGCGAAGACGTGCGTTTAACTTATCGTTTCTTAGATTTGCGCAACAAGAAAGTGCACGACAACATTTTGTTCCGAAGCGAAGTCGTCCGCTTTCTGCGTGAGAAAATGGAGTCGCTCGGCTTTACCGAAATCACGACCCCGATTTTGACCTGCTCGTCACCCGAAGGTGCGCGCGACTACATTATCCCCTCCCGCAAGCACGAGGGCAAGTTTTACGCGCTGCCCCAGGCACCCCAGCAGTTTAAACAGCTTTTGATGGTGTCGGGCTTCGACAAATATTTCCAAATTGCGCCCTGCTTCCGCGACGAAGACGCGCGCGCCGACCGTTCGCCCGGCGAATTTTATCAGCTCGACTTTGAAATGGCGTTCGCCACACAAGAAGACGTCTTTGCCGTGGCGGAGGACGTGCTGTATGACACCTTCACAAAATTCGGCGGCGGCAAGCCGGTTTCGAAAGCCCCGTTCCGCCGCATTCCGTTTGAAGAAGCGATGCTCAAATACGGCACCGACAAGCCGGACCTTCGCAACCCGCTTGAAATCGTCGATTTGACCGACTATTTCCGCGACGTCGAGTTTAAACCGTTCCAAGGGCGCCCCGTGCGCGGGATTGTCGCCCCCGGCTGCGGAAAACAAAGCAAATCTTTCTTTGAAAAAATGCTCCAATACGCGATGTCCATCGGCATGAAGGGCCTTGGCTATCTGACCGTGCTCGAAGACGGTTCATTCAAAGGCCCGATTGCGAAATTCCTTTCCGACGAAAAGAAAGCGGCGCTCACCGAAATGTTGTCTTTAAAAACCGATGACACGCTGTTCTTCATTTGCGATTCGATTAAAGTTGTTAACCTCCTGGCGGGGCAAATCCGCACGGCGCTCGGCGAACGCATGAATCTCATTGACAAAGACCGGTTCGAGATGTGCTTTATTACTGATTTCCCGATGTATGAAAAGAACGAAGAGGGCAAGCTTGACTTCACCCACAACCCGTTCTCCATGCCGCAGGGCGAAATGGACGCGCTCGAAAACCAAGACCCGCTGACGATTAAGGCGTATCAGTACGACATCGTCTGCAACGGCGTCGAGCTTTCTTCCGGCGCGGTTCGAAATCACCGCCCCGACATTATGATTAAAGCGTTTGAGCTTGCGGGCTACACCGCCGACGAAGTGGAAAAACGCTTCGGCGCGCTGTTCCGCGCGTTCCATTACGGTGCGCCGCCGCACGCAGGTATGGCGCCCGGCGTGGACCGCATGATTATGCTTTTGAAAGACGAAGAAAACATCCGCGAGGTCATCGCGTTCCCGATGAACTCCAACGCACAGGATATGCTTTTGGGCGCGCCGAACACCGTTTCCGAACAGCAGCTTCGCGAAGTGCACATCAAGCTGCGCCGCCCCGTGCCCGAAAAATAATTTGGAGGAAGCAAAATGAAAGACATTTACGAAAGCCCGCTGAATTCCCGTTACGCGAGCAAAGAAATGAAATATATTTTCTCGCCGGATTTTAAATTCCGCACTTGGCGCAAGCTTTGGATTGCCCTTGCCGAAAGCGAGAAAGAGTTGGGGCTCCCGATTACCGACGAACAGATTGCGGAACTGAAAGCCCACGCCGACGACATCAACTATGACGTCGCCGAGGCGCGCGAAAAGGAAGTCCGCCACGACGTAATGAGCCACGTGTACGCCTACGGCAAGCAGTGCCCGAAAGCAAAAGGCATTATCCACTTGGGCGCGACGTCCTGCTATGTCGGCGACAACACCGATGTCATCATTATGACTGAGGGCTTGAAACTCGTCCGCAAAAAGCTTGTGAACCTGATAGACAAGCTCGCGAAATTTGCCGACGAATACAAAGCCATGCCCTGTCTTGCGTTTACCCACTTCCAGCCCGCCCAGCCGACCACCGTCGGCAAGCGCGCAAGTCTTTGGCTGATGGATTTGCTGATGGATATGTCCCAGCTCGAATTCCAGCTGTCGCAAATGCGGCTTTTGGGCTCCAAAGGCACGACCGGCACGCAGGCGAGTTTTATGGAGCTTTTCGAGGGCGACGAAGAAAAGGTCAAGGCGCTCGACCGCAAAATTGCCGAAAAAATGGGCTTTGACCGCTGCTTCCCGGTTTCGGGCCAGACCTATCCGCGCAAATTAGACAGCCAGGTGCTTTATACCCTTGCGGGGATTGCGCAGTCCGCGCACAAATTCTCGAACGATTTGCGCCTGTTACAGCATTTGAAAGAAATCGAAGAGCCGTTTGAAAAGAACCAAATCGGTTCTTCCGCAATGGCTTACAAGCGCAACCCGATGCGTTCCGAGCGCATCGCGTCTTTGTCGCGCTATGTGATTGCCGACACGTTAAATCCCGCGATTACCGCCGCGACCCAGTGGTTTGAGCGCACGCTGGACGATTCCGCCAACAAGCGCATCAGCATTCCCGAGGGCTTCCTTGCGGTGGACGCGATTTTGGAGTTGTATATTAACGTCGTAAGCGGCCTGGTCGTTTACCCGAAGATGATTGAAAAACGCTTAAACGAGGAGCTTCCCTTTATGGCTACGGAAAACATCATGATGGCCGCGGTCAAAAAGGGCGGCGACCGGCAGGAACTCCACGAGCGTATCCGCCAGCACTCCATGGCGGCGGGCAGAGTCGTCAAAGTCGAGGGCAAACCCAACGATTTGCCGGAGCGCATTGCTTCGGACGAAGCGTTCGGCCTGACGCTTGAGGAAATCCGCGCGGAAATGGTGCCGTCGAACTTCATCGGCCGCGCCCCGTCGCAGGTCACCGAGCTTTTGGAAAACGACGTGCGTCCGATTTTGGAAAAATACAAAGACCTGCTCGGGCTCGAAGTCGAAATCAAGGTTTAACCGTTTTTCGGGGGAAAAGTTCTTTTCAAACCGGGCGAAATAAAGGAAGTGTTTATATGCGGTATACAGGTGAAACCTGCCCCGTCTGCAACCAGGTGTTTCAAGAGGACGACGATATTGTCGTCTGCCCGGACTGCGGCACGCCGCACCACAGAAAATGCTATTTGAAAAATAAACATTGCGCGAACGAGGCTTTGCACCAAAGCGGCTTTGTTTGGGCGCCGACGGCCGCGCCGGAGACGCCGGCACAGCCGGAAAATACGGTGCCGCCCGCGTTCGGGCAGCAGCCCCCCTACGGGCAGACGACCGACGACGGGCACAAAATCGTGTTCTGCCCCAACTGCGGCGCACAGAACCCGGCCGAAGAGCCAAACTGTTTAAACTGCGGCGCGCGGCTTTACAACAACCCGCAATACCGTTCGCCTTATCCCCCGCAGGTGCAGCTGCCCGACATGACCCACCGCGTATTTCGCGCGGGTCCCGTTCCGATTTCGCCGAACGACAAAATCGGCGAAAACACCGTGGGCGACACGGCGGAATTTGTCCAGTCGGGTGCGGCGCGTTATATCCCGAAATTTTACGCGATGGAAAAGTCCGGCAAAAAAGTTTCGTGGAACTGGGCGGCGTTTCTTTTCGCGCCCTACTGGTTCTTTTACCGCAAGCTTTACGCCGTCGGGGCGGTGGTTTTGGTGCTTCTGACGCTCGCGTCGGGGCTTACCTCCACGCCGCGCGTTTTGGAAGCGACCGATGCGGCGAACACGACGATGGAGCAGTTTTACGCCGGCGAGCTTTCCCCGGAAGAGGCGCAGGCAAGCTATATGGAAACCTACAAACAGTTGTTTTCCATGCCGGAAGTGCCGGCGTATTTCGGAATTACCTTTGCGCTGCATTTGCTTTCGGGGCTGTTCGCAAATTATTTGTATTTGCAAAAAACGAAAAAAGACGTGAAACGGCTGCGCGAAGAATGCGCAACGCAGGAGGAATACCGCTTTAAGCTGTTCCGGCGCGGCGGGGTTTCGCTGCTGCTCTGCCTTTTGTCCGTCGGCATTTATTACGCGGCGTCAACGCTTGTCAGTCTTGCAATTTTTCATCTTTTATCGTAAACTAATTTTGTAAGCAACAGTTTTACTGTTCGATATTTATTTTATAAGGGGCGTCATTATGAAAATCACAAAAGCCATTATTCCCGCAGCGGGCCTGGGCACCAGAGTTTTGCCCGCGTCCAAAGCCGTTCCGAAAGAAATGCTGAACATTGTGGACAAACCCGCGATTCAGTATATCGTCGAGGAAGCGGTTGCCGCCGGCATCACCGACATTTTAATTGTCACCAACCGCGGCAAAGGTGTTATTGAAGACCACTTTGACCACTCGTTTGAGCTCGAGACCAAGCTCAAAGGCAACCCGGCAAAGGCGAAAATTCTGGAAAGCGTCGAAGCCTGCGCCAATCTCGCCAACATCTATTATATCCGCCAGAAAGAGACCAAAGGCCTCGGTCACGCGGTGCTTTGCGCCAAGAGCTTCGTCGGCAACGAGCCGTTCGCGGTTATGTACGGTGACGACGTTATCATCTCGGAAGACCCGGTTATCGGTCAGCTTTGCCGCGCTTATGAAAAATACGGCTGCGGCGTTGTCGGCGTAAAGGAAGTGCCGCGCGAAGACGTGCCGAAATACTGCACGCTCGACGTCACCCCGCTCGAAGACAAAATCATGCAGGTCCACAACATCATCGAAAAGCCCACGCCGGACCAGATTATGTCCTGCTATTCGATTTTGGGCCGTGTGGTTATGCCGCCCGAAATTTTCGATTTGATTGAAAAGACCCCCGCCGACCCGAAGAGCGGCGAAGTCTATTTCACCGACGCAATGCTCGACCTCGCAAGCCGCGGTCAGCTTAACGCGGTCGATTTTGACGGCGTGCGTTATGACATGGGCAACAAGCTCGGCATTATGCAGGCGAACTGCGAAATCGCGCTCAAGCACCCGGAAATCGGCGAAGATTTCAAAGCCTATCTGAAAAAACTCGCCGCTACATTATAAGCAGCGCGTGCCAACGCGCTGTGAATCGCGTATGCAGTGCGATTTTATCCGGGCTTACTTGCCCGGTATCGGCTGAAATCAAATATTGTAGGGGCGGGTGATTCCCCTTTCAGGGGAAATGTCTGCGCAGCAGACAAAAGGGTGCCTGAATTCGGAGAATTTCCATCCCCGCCCGTTCTTTTTGTGCCGCCGGGCACACCGAATCGCGGCACGGGCTGCCGCGCGGCAAATCGCGTAGATAGTTCGATTATTTCTTTACTTCCCTAACCCGGAAGAAACTGAAATCAAATTTATATGGGCGGTGGTAATCACCGCCCATATTTTTATCCGAAATCGTCCTAATATGGATTTTGCGGACAGTTGCAAGGGCTGTCTGCATGATTTAGAAAATTCCCGGTCGGGCGAAAAAGAAAATTTTTTACAAACTGTCTGCCCGAAAGTAAAATTTCGCCCGCCTTTTCAAAGGCGGTGGTTTCCAAAGGTAAAACCTTTGGTCGCTCCGCGCACGGAGCGAAATCTTTTGCCGTAAGAAAGCGCAGGAGGGGAGCCGAAACAGTCCGGCGGACTGTTTTGGCGTGGGGAACCCTCGCCGGGGGTTCCCCGGCACGCGCCGGCGGTGCCGACCGCAGCGAATTCGAGCAGGCAGTAAGTTCTATTCTTTACTATCTTAACCCGGTATCGGCTGAAATCAAATAGAAAAGGGCGGTGATAACACCGTCCTTTTTTCTTATCTTATTCTGTTTTTTTGCCGTGCAAATTTCCCTTTTCACGCGATAGTTAAAATTTAAGTATCACGCAGCCGGTCGCGGGAACGCGGACAAAAGAGGTCACCGGATTTCCGTGCAAAAGCTCGGTTTTGTTAAACCAACGCTCCGGCAGGTTATAGGAAATTTCCTGTTCGTTGCGGTTGGCAATCACCAAAATTTCGCCCTTTTCCGACGCGCGCGTATACGCCACGCAGCCGAGCGTTGCCGACAAAAAGCGGATTTCGCCGTCTTGAAGACACGGGAGTGACTGCCGCAGTTTGCCGAGTTTTTTATAAAACGCCAAAAGCGGCTTGTTTTCTTTGCCCCACGGGTAATAACCGCGGTTAAACGGGTCTTTGTAGCCCTCGAGCCCTGCTTCGTCACCGTAATACACCGACGGCACGCCGGGGAGCGTGTATTGAAGCACCGCGGCGAACATCATAAGTGTAATACCCTTTTCATATTCTTCGGGCGTCAGTTTCTGCTGCGACTGCCACTCGCGTCCGTGGTACTGGGCGCTTTCGCCCATGATTTTGGTAATCGCGCGTTCGGTGTCGTGGGTGCCGATGTGATTCATCATCACATCGAGCGCGGGTTTCGGGTAATGTTCCACAATCGAGAGCACCGCGCTTTGGAAACCCTCCGCCAAGCCGCTTCGCGCGAAATTGAGGACTGCGCGTGCAAACGGATAATTCATCACGCTGTCGAGCTGGCCGCCGAGGAGATACCGCCGCCGCACGCCGTAAGCCCATTTGGTGGTCGCGTCCTCCCAAACCTCGCCGATGAGCACCGCGTCGGGCTTTTCCGCCTTGACTGCGCGGTTTAACGCGTCCAAAAATACGTCGGGCAGTTCGTCGGCAACGTCCAGCCGCCAGCCGGAAGCGCCGAGCTTTAACCACTTGCGCGCGACGCCGTTTTCGCCGGTGATAAAGTCGAGATATTCGGAGCACGCTTCATTCACTTCCGGGAGCGTGTCAAACCCCCACCAGCTTTTGTATTTGTCGGGAAATTCCGTAAACGAATACCACGGGTAATAGGGCGATTCCTTGGAATTGTAGGCGCCGAGTGTTTTGTAGCGACCGGCGCGGTTGAAATAAACGCTGTCGTCGCCGGTGTGGGAAAAAACGCCGTCCAACACAACGCGAATGCCGCGCTTTTTCGCTTCGGCGCAAAGGGTTTTGAAGTCTTTTTCCGTTCCCAAAAGCGGGTCGATTTTCAAATAGTCCGCGGTGTTATAGCGGTGGTTGGAATGTGCTTCAAAAATCGGATTTAAATAAATACAGGTCACGCCGAGGTCGGAAAGGTAGGGCAGTTTTTCGATAACGCCGCGAAGGTCGCCGCCGAAATAGTCGTTGTTGCGCACTTTCCCTTCGGCGTCGGGGCGCCAAAACGGGTCGTTTTCTATGTCCGTGCGCAAAATGCGATCGCTCGGCACATTCTTTTTCGGCGTGCCGGAATTGTAAAAGCGGTCGGGGAAAATCTGATAGATAATACCGCCTTTCAGCCAGTCGGGCGTCTCAAAATCTTTGTCGTAAACGGTCAGCTGCCAGTCGCTTTGCGTTCCCAAGCCGTTCGCAATCGCGCCGACACCCTCGCTTACCTGCTGGACGCTGCCGCGCCCCCAGGAAGAATCGTAGTCAAAATGATAAAAATAAAGCCCGGGCGACGTTACCGCCATGGAAATGTCCCACACTTCGCAGTCGTCGCCGTGCATGCCCGCCCAATACATCGGGTAATCGACAACCGATTCGCCGTCTTTTTTGAGCATGAAATGGGCGCCGGTCACCGAAAAAGAGCGCGGCAAAATAAGACACAGCCGGAAAAGCTGGTCCGTTTTCACCGCGCCGGGAATGTTTTTATAAAAACGGTCTCTTGCGTTATACGGAATAAAGGCCATTGTCCGTTGTTCCCCCAAAGACTTCAGAAATTTTTTCGCGCAGTGCAATAAAATCACAAAGCGCGTCGGCTTTTTGCGCCGGATTGCGTAAAAGCGCCGCCGGGTGGTAAGTCCCCATTAAATAACAGCCCTTGCGCTCGTAAAATATGCCGTGTTCTTTCGTGACGCGAAAATCCTCGCGGATAATTTTCTGCGCGGCAATGCGCCCGAGGCAGACGATGATTTTCGGGCGGATGCGTTTTACCTGCTCGCGAAGCCAGTGTTCACAGCTTGCCTGTTCTTCGGGCTTCGGGTCGCGGTTGTGCGGCGGGCGGCATTTTACAATGTTTGCGATATATACATTTTCTTCTCTCGAAAGCCCGATATGCGTAAGATATTTATCCAAAAGCTGACCGCCCCGCCCGACAAACGCTTCGCCGGTCAGGTCTTCGTTTTCGCCCGGACCTTCGCCGACAAACAAAATCTGCGCTTGCGGGTTGCCCGCGCCGAACACGACATTCGTCCGCGTTTCGCAAAGCGGACAGGCGCGACATTTAAGGCAGTCCTCTTTCAATTTGGTAAAGCTTTCGTACATAAGACCCTCCGAAAGAACACAAAACCCCTTAAAAGCGGACTTTCAAGGGGCATCGGGTAAAAATCAGTCGAGCAGTTCGTGCAGCAGTTTCTGCACTTCCTGCGCGGGCGCTTTGCCTTTGAGCGCACGCATCGCCTGGCCCATAATATAGCCCATCGCCTGCGTTTTGCCCGCTTTATATTCGGACACGCTCTTTTCGTTCGCCGCGATGACTTCTTCGAGCACGGGGCGAATCGCGCCAAGGTCGGTAATTTGCGCCAGGTTATTTTCTTGGACATAGCTTTCGGGGTCAACGCCGTCGGTGAACACCTTTTCGAGCACGGTTTTGCCGGTGCCGCGGTTGATTTTGCCGGATTTCACCATTTGAATGACCACCGCAAGTTTTTCCGGCGCAAGCGTCATATCTTCAGGCAATGTGCCGGTGTCATTGAGCAGTTTCATCACTTCGCCCATAATCCAGTTTGCGACATCTTTGGAGCTGTCGCAAAGTTTTACGGTCTCTTCAAACAGCGTGACAAACGCCATGTTCCCTGTGAGAATTTCGGTGTCATATTCGGGAAGCCCCAGCGCTTCGCGGTAGCGCTGTTTTTTCTGCTCGGGCAGTTCCGGCATGCTTTCGCGGATTTCTTGGATTCGCGCGTCGGAAATTTCAATCGGCGGCAGGTCGGGTTCGGGGAAATATTTATAGTCCTGCGCGTCCTCTTTGGAGCGCATCGCGTAAGAATAGCCTTTGTTGTCGTCCCAGCGGCGGGTTTCCTGCACAACCGCTTCGCCGTCTTCCAAAAGGTCGATTTGGCGGCGGGATTCGTATGCAATCGCGCGGGCAATGGCGTGGAACGAGTTTAAGTTTTTCATTTCGGTGCGCGTGCCGAACTCTTTCTGCCCTTTGGGGCGGACGGAAAGGTTCACGTCGGCGCGCAGGGAGCCCTCCTGCATTTTGCAGTCGGATACGCCGGTGAACTGTAAAATCGCGCGGAGTTTTTCGAGGTATTCTATCACTTCGTCAGCCGAACGGAAATCCGGCTCGGAGACGATTTCCAAAAGCGGCACGCCGCAGCGGTTGTAGTCGACCAGCGTGCAGTCCTCAAATTCGTCGTGAATGAGCTTGCCGGCGTCCTCTTCCATATGGATTTCGTGAATGCCGATTTTTTTCGGTTCGCCGTTTTCGCCTTTGACTTCAATATAGCCGTTGCGGCAAATCGGCAGATACAGCTGTGAAATCTGATAGGCTTTCGGCAAATCGGGGTAAAAATAGTTTTTGCGGTCAAATTTGGTTTTCTGCGTGATTTTGCAGTTGGTCGCAAGCCCCGTGCGCACGGCAAATTCCACCACGCGCTCGTTTAAAAGCGGCAAAGTGCCCGGCATGCCGGAGCAGATTTCGCAAACATGCGTGTTGGGCTCGCCGCCGAATTCGGTCGAGCAGCCGCAGAAAATTTTGGTTTTGGTGGCAAGCTCGGTGTGGACTTCAAGCCCCATTACAATTTCCCATTCCATTGTGCTCGCCTCCTTATTCCGCTTTCGGCGACTGCTTGTGGAAGTCGGTCACCGATTGATATGCTTTCGCCGCCGCGAGGATTTCCGCTTCGCAGAACGGCTTGCCGATAAGCTGCATGCCGACGGGAAGCCCCTCGCTGTCAAACCCGCAGGGAATCGCCATACTCGGCACGCCCGCGATGTTAATCATGACGGTGTAAATGTCGCCGAGATACATTTTCAACGGGTCCGAAAGGCTTTCGCCGATTTTCAGCGCCGTGGTGGGCGCGACGGGTCCTAACAGCATATCGTAGGTTTCAAAGGCGTCGAAAAACGCCTGCTGAATCAATTTTTTTGCTTTGAGCGCTTTGTTGTAGTAAGCGTCGTAATAGCCGGAGGACAACACGAAGTTGCCGAGCATAATCCGGCGTTTGACCTCCATGCCGAAGCCTTCGGAACGCGACTTGATGTAAGTTTCCATCAGGTTTTCGGCGTTCGGGCTCTTGTAGCCGTATTTAATGCCGTCATAACGCGAAAGGTTCGAGCACGCTTCGGCGCAGGCGATGATGTAATACGCCGGAATGGCATAGCGGACAATCGGCATCGGAAACGTCTCGACCACAGCGCCGAGCTTTTTGTATGCTTCGGCGGCGGCAAGCACAGCCGCTTTCACTTCGGGGGCAATGCCCTCGCCGAGATAATCTTCGGGAATACCGATTTTTTTGCCGGCGATTTCACCTTTCAGCGCTTTTTCCAAGTCAAATTTCGGGTTGACCATCGACGTGCCGTCTTTTTCGTCTTTGCCTTCTATGAGCGAAAACAGCGCGGCGCAGTCGTCCGCGGTTCTGCCAAACGGCCCGATTTGGTCAAGTGATGACGCATAAGCGACAAGCCCGTAACGCGAAACCGCGCCGTAGGTGGGTTTTAAGCCGCACACGCCGCAAAAAGACGCCGGCTGACGGATAGACCCGCCGGTGTCGGAGCCCAAAGCAACGGGCGCAAGCTTTGCCGCAACGGCGGCCGCCGCACCGCCCGAAGAGCCGCCGGGTACGCGGTCGGTGTTCCACGGGTTGTGGGTAACGCCTGTCGCGGACGTTTCGGTCGTGCTGCCCATGGCGAACTCGTCCATATTGAGTTTGCCGAGCATCACAAACCCGGCGTCACGAAGCCGGCGAATGACGGTTGCGTCATAGGTCGGCACAAAATTTTCCAAGATTTTCGACGAACAGGTCGTTTTAACCCCTTTGGTGCAGATGTTGTCTTTTATGCCGATCGGCACACCGGCAAGGGGAGAGGTGTAAACGCCTTCGTCAATGCCTTTCTGCACCTCGTCCGCCCGGCGAAGCGCCTCTTCGCGGCAGACGGTGTTATAGCAGTGGTAAGCCCCGTCGCGCTTCTCGATCGCATCTAAAAAGCTTTCCGTAGCTTCGCGCACGGAGACTTCCCCGGCTTTTATCGCGCTTGCAAGTTCGAGCGCGGTCATATCGGTAATTTGCATCGTGACAGCCTCCTCCTTTTATTCCACCGTTTTCGGCACGACAAAACAGCCGTCCTTTTGTTCCGGTGCGTTACTGAGGATTGCCTCGACCTGCGGCGCGTTGGTCACCTCGTCGCGGCGCATGACGTTTGCCACGGGGAACGAGTGCGACGCGGGTTCCACGCCGTCGGTATTCAGTTCGTTTAAGGTGTCAATATAAGTCAAAATATCCTGCAAGTCCTTTTCGGACGCGGTCCGCTGTTCCTCAGAAAGCTCGATTCGCCCGAGCTTTTCGAGATACATCACCAAATCTCTGTCGATTTGCATTTGCTTCCTCCGAATGCTTATTTTTTGAAATAGGCTTTAATGCGCGCCACAGCCTTTTCGGTGTTTTCCGCCGAGCCGAACGCGGTCAGGCGGAAATAGCCCTCGCCGGAGGGACCGAAGCCCTCGCCGGGCGTGCCGACGACCTGCAGCTCGTTTAAGAGCAGGTCAAAGAATTCCCAAGAGCCCATGCCGTCGGGCGTTTTCAGCCAAATGTAAGGGGAGTTGACCGCGCCGTAAACGGTAAAACCGCAGTCGCGAAGGCCCTCGTAAATGACTTTTGCGTTTTTCTGATAATAAGCGATTGTGTCGCGGATTTGCTGTTTGCCTTCGTCTGTGTAGCAAGCGGCAGCCGCGCGCTGGGTGATATAGGAAACGCCGTTGAATTTGGTCGCCTGTCTGCGCGCCCAAAGGGGATTTAACTCCACGCCGTTTGCTTTAAGGGCATGGGGCACGACGGTGTAGCCGCAGCGCACGCCGGTAAAGCCGGCGGTTTTCGAAAAGCTCTTGAATTCAATCGCGCAGGTTTTTGCGCCCGGGATTTCATAAATCGTGTGGGGGACGTCGTCTTCGGTGATGAACGCTTCATACGCCGCGTCAAACAAAATCACCGCGCCCTCGCGGTTCGCGTAATCGACCCATTTCTGAAGCTCCGCACGGCTCGCGGTCATGCCGGTCGGGTTGTTCGGGAAGCATAGATAAATAATATCTACGTGGGTGTCCGGCAGCGCCGGCAGGAAGTTGTTTTCCGCCGTGCAGGGCATATAGTAAATGTTCGTAAAGCCGTGTTCGGTGGGGTCGCCCGCACGGCCGGACATAACGTTCGTGTCCACATAAACCGGATAAACCGGGTCGCAGACCGCGACTTTGTTGTCTTCCGCGAAAATGTCGCCGATGTTGCCGCAGTCGCTCTTCGCACCGTCGGAAACAAAGATTTCGGTGGTTTCAAGCTCCACGCCGTGGGCGCGGTAGTCGTTTTCCAAAATCGCTTGAAGCAAAAAATCCTGCCCGTATTCCGGCGGATAGCCGTGGAACGTTTCGGCGTGCGCCATTTCTTCGACCGCTTTGTGCATCGCGTCAATGACCGCGGGCGCCAACGGACGCGTTACGTCGCCGATACCGAGGCTGATGATTTCGCCGGCCTTTTCGGGGTGCGCTTCTTTGTATTCGCGCACTTTACGGGCAATGCCCGAAAACAGGTAGCTGCTTTTGATTTTCAAAAAGTTTTCGTTGACTTTCATGGTTTTCCTCCTTGGCGGCGCAAAAGGCGCGCCTGTTTTTCTATTCTTTAAAAGCCTTCGCTTTAGATTTCGATTTCACCGGTGCAGACCACCGCCGCGGGCCCCGTCATAAAGACGTCGCCTTCTTTGGTCCACTCGATTTTCAGCGTGCCGCCCAAAAGCCGGACGGTGATTTCTTCGCCGCGCGGGCAGTAGCCGTTTAGCACCGCCGCCACAACCGACGCGCAAGCGCCCGTGCCGCAGGCGAGCGTTTCGCCCGAACCGCGTTCCCACACGCGCATTTCAAGGGCATTTTCGGAGAGCACCTTGACAAATTCGGTGTTGATGCGTTCGGGGAACATCGGGTGGTTTTCAAACTGCGGGCCGATGTCGCGAAGCGGCAGGTTTTGCACCTCGTCACAGAACACCACACAGTGGGGGTTCCCCATCGAAACGCAGGTGACTTCTGTCTCTTTTTCGCCGACAGTTAATTTTTGTCTAACAACCGTATCACCGTCGAATTTGGTCGGAATTTCGCGCCCGGCAAGCACCGGCGCGCCCATATTGACCCTTGCGGCAACGACCTTGCCGTTCTCAACGGTCACATTAATATATTTTATCCCGCTGCGGGTTTCCAATGCAATTTCCCGCTTGTCGGTCATGTGGTTGTCATACACATATTTCGCGACACAGCGCGTCGCGTTGCCGCACATTTGGGCGCACGAGCCGTCCGCGTTGTAAATGTCCATAAAGAAATCGGCTTTTTGAGACGGGCAGATAAGCACTAACCCGTCCGCGCCGATGCCGAAGTGCCGGTCGCTGACCTTAATCGCCGTCTGGGCGGGGTCTTTGACCGTTTCTTCAAAACAGTTGACATAAATATAATCGTTGCCTGCACCCTGCATTTTGGTAAAACGCATTTGGTTCGCCTCCCAGAAAAATTTATTCATCTAACACCAGCCGGGCGACTTCGGTGAGCTTCATCCCGGTTTCCATGGAACGGCGCTGTAAAAGGCGGTGCGCCTCGCGTTCGGAAACGGCAAGGCGGTCCATTAAGCGCACTTTCGCCTCGTGCAAAAGGGATTCTTCTTCCTCTTTTCTCTCGCGGCGCGGCCGGACGGTTTCGGCGCCGGTCGCCGCAAGCATGCGCACGGTGTCGCAAAGCCGGGCGCGGCCGATGGGGCTGAACAGCGGCACCAAATTGCCGCAAAAGCCCGACGGCGATTCGCCGGAGTGCAAAAGCCACACCACGTCAAAGCCGTTCGGCAGAAGTTTTGCGAGCCGCACGGGCGGCATATTGTCGGAAAGTTTCCCGCAAACCACGACGGCGTCGGGCCGGATGCTCGCATATTGGAGCACCTCAGCACCCGACGCACAAATGCAGTTTGAAAATATCTGAGCGCTTTGCAGAACGCTTCGCACGCGCTCTGCGGCGCGGGGGTTTTTGCTCGCGATGATAACATCTCTCATGCTTTCCGCCCCCTGAAAGCGACCTGCCTTTCTTTTTCCGCCTTGCAGTTACAGGGAATTTTTATTCATACAAGGGGTGTTTTTTGCAAATTTCGGTTACGCCCGCGCGAATCGCGTCTGCCTGCGCTTCGAAATCGGTCGCGGCAAGCTTGATAAATTCCGCGACTTTGTCCATATCCTCGGTCGTGAGCCCTCTGGTCGTGACCGCCGGAGTACCCAAACGAACGCCGCTTGTGACGAACGGCTTTTCGGGGTCGTTCGGAATGGCGTTTTTGTTGACGGTGATATACACTTCGTCGAGTCTGTGCTCGAGTTCTTTGCCGGTGATGCCGGTGGAGCGAAGGTCAACGAGCATTAAGTGGTTGTCGCTGCCGCCGGAGACCAGCTGAATCCCGCGTTTTAACAGCCCGTTTGCGAGCGCCCGGCAGTTGTCAAGCACCGCCTGCTGATAGGTTTTGAATTCCGGTTTGAGCGCTTCGCCCAAGCACACGGCTTTGCCGGCGATGATGTGCATCAGCGGACCGCCCTGCGTGCCGGGGAAAATCGCCTTGTTGATTTTCTTCGCCATTTCTTCGTCGTTGCAAAGAATCAAACCGCCGCGCGGACCGCGCAGGGTTTTGTGCGTCGTGGTGGTGACAACGTCAGCATAAGGCACGGGCGAGGGGTGAAGCCCCGCCGCGACAAGCCCCGCGATATGCGCCATATCTACCATAAAATATGCGCCGACTTCTTTGGCTATTTCAGAAATGCGTTTAAAATCGATGATACGCGGATACGCGGAAGCGCCCGCAACAATCAATTTCGGCTGGCATTCTTTGGCTTTCTTTTCAAATTCATCATAATCAATATAGCCGTCGGCATTTACGCCGTAGGGGACAAAGTGGAAATATTTGCCCGACATATTGACCGGCGAGCCGTGGGTCAAGTGACCGCCTTCGGCAAGGTTCATGCCCATTACGGTGTCGCCGGGCTGAATCATTGCGAAATAAGCCGCCATGTTCGCCTGCGCGCCGGAGTGGGGCTGGACGTTGGCGAAGTTCGCGCCGAACAGCTTTTTGGCGCGGTCAATCGCAATATCCTCGACCAAATCGACACATTCACAGCCGCCGTAATAGCGCTTGCCGGAATAGCCTTCGGCATATTTGTTGGTCAGCACGCTGCCCATCGCCGCCATAACGGCCGGGGAAACGATATTTTCGCTGGCGATCAGTTCCAAATTTCTGCGCTGGCGGGCAAGTTCTTTGTTCATCGCCTCGCCGACAGCCGGGTCATATTTTGTAACAAACCCGATGGTGTCCATTAAATCTGCGTACATGTTGTTGCTCCTTTATGTAAATAAAAATAGGTTGTCCGCCCCAAAGGGCTTTAAAATTACAGGTTTACGGAGTAGTTCGGCGCTTCTTTCGTGATGAACACGTCGTGCGGGTGGCTTTCTTTCAAGCCGGCGCCGGTGATGCGGATAAATTTGGTCTTGGTTTTGAGCTCTTCGAGGTTGTGACAGCCGCAATAGCCCATACCGGCTTTTAAGCCGCCCATCATCTGGTAAATGGTCTCGGAGAGTTTCCCCTTATAAGGCACGCGCCCTTCAATGCCTTCAGGCACGAGTTTTTTGTTGTTGGTCTGGAAATAACGGTCTTTCGAGCCGTGGTTCATAGCGGCGATGGAGCCCATGCCGCGATAGGTCTTGAAGCTTCTGCCCTGGTAAACTTCGGTTTCACCGGGGGATTCCTCACAGCCCGCAATCAGTGAGCCGACCATGATGGCCGAAGCGCCCGCCGCAATCGCTTTGACGATTTCGCCGGAATATTTGATACCGCCGTCGGCGATAACGGAAATGCCGCTCTTCGCCGCTTCGTTTGCGGAATCGTAAACCGCGGTAATCTGCGGCACGCCGATGCCGGCGACCACACGGGTTGTGCAGATAGAGCCGGGGCCGATACCGACCTTGACGCAGTCCGCGCCCGCGTCAATCAGCGCGCGGGTGGCTTCCGCCGTCGCGACGTTGCCCGCAATCAAAGAAATTTCGGGGAAGTGGCTCTTAACTTTGTCGACCGCTTTGAGAATGTTCTTGCTGTGGCCGTGCGCGGAGTCGAGGCAAAGCAGGTCAACGCCCGCTTCGCAAAGCGCCGCCGCGCGTTCGAGCACGTCGTCGGTGACGCCGATTGCCGCGCCGCAAAGCAGTCGCCCTTGCGCGTCACGCGCGGAGTTCGGATACTGGACGCTCTTTTCAATGTCTTTAATCGTGATAAGGCCTTTTAAGAAGCCGTTGTCGTCAACCAGCGGCAGTTTTTCGATTTTGTGCTGCATCAAAATCTTTTTGGCTTCCTCAAGCGTGGTGCCGATGTGGGAGGTCACTAAATTTTCATGGGTCATCACGTCGCCGATGCGGACGCTGTAATCGGTCATAAAGCGCATATCGCGGTTTGTAAGAATGCCGACAAGCTTGCCCTCGTCGTCACAAACCGGCACACCGGAGATTTTGTAGCGGTGCATCAGCTCGTCCGCTTCTTCCACGGTGTTTTCCGGGTGCAGGAAAAACGGGTTGACAATGACGCCGTTTTCACTGCGCTTGACGCGGTCCACTTCCTCTTTCTGCGCCTGAATGCTCATATTTTTGTGAATGATACCGATGCCGCCCTCACGCGCAATCGCGATTGCCATTTTGGATTCGGTGACCGTATCCATCGCGGCGGTCAAAATCGGGGTGTTCAGTGTAATGTTTTTGGTAAGCTTTGTCGAAACGTCTACGTCGCTCGGCAAAACGTCGCTCTCCGCAGGAATCAGGAGAACATCGTCAAAAGTAAGACCTTCTTTTGCGAATTTGTCGTTAGCCATATTTACATTTCCTCCCATTTTAATTTATCTATCATTATACCATTGAAAACGCCTTTATTTCAATAGATATTTAAGAAAAAACACCCGTCCGCGGACAGGTGTTTTTGTGTTAATTGACTTATTTCGGCAAATTGTCGACAATCGCGTTAAATTTGTCGGTATCGGCAAGTTCCACGGCGCCTTTGTCAACCAGCGCGGCGGTTTTCGGCTCAATCGGCAAGCGCGCGAGCACCGGCACGCCGAGCTCTTTCGCGGCTTCGTCAATTTTGCTCTCGCCGAAAATCGGATACTGCTTTTTGCAGTCCGGGCACTCAAAATAGCTCATGTTTTCAACAAGCCCCAAAACCGGAATGTTCATCATTTTCGCCATGTTATAGGCTTTTTTGACAATCATTTGGACCAAATCCTGGGGCGTGGTGACAATGATAATCCCGTCAAGCGGCAGGCTTTGGAACACCGTCAGCGGCACGTCGCCGGTTCCGGGCGGCATATCGACGAACATATAGTCAATATCGCCCCAAATGACCTCCTGCCAAAACTGGTTGATCATGCCGGAAATGACCGGACCGCGCCAAATGACCGGGGCGTCCTCTTTTTCGAGCAGCAAATTCACGCTCATCACGCGAATGCCCATTTTCGTTTCCATCGGGAAAATCCCGCTTTCGTCGCCCTGGGCACGGTCGTGCAGCCCGAACGCTTTGGGAATCGACGGGCCGGTGATGTCAGCGTCTAAAATGGCGGTCTGAAAACCTTTCGACTGCGCCGCGACCGCGAGCAGGGAGGTTACAAGGCTTTTGCCGACGCCGCCTTTGCCGCTGACCACGCCGATGACGTGTTTAATCGTGCTGTACTCGTTCGGCGGCAGGAGCATATCTCTTTTTTCACAGTTCTGCGAGCAGGAAGCGCAGTTTCCCGAACAACTTTCACTCATGTTTCTTTCCTCTTTCTTTGGGTTGGATTTATTGTTCTGCTTTTTTTGCAGATTTATGCTTGATTTTTGGCGGTTTTCGCTTCTTTGCTTTTGCGCAAATCGCGGAAAAACGACGTTAACAGTTCGGCGCATTCTTCGCCGAGCACGCCGCCTTCTGCTGCTGGAATATAGGTAAACGGATAGGAAAACATTTGCATCACGCTTTCGACCGCACCGTTTTTCGGGTCGCGCGCGCCGTAGGTCACTTTTTGAAGCCGCGCGTTGAGAATCGCCCCCGCGCACATCGGGCAGGGCTCGAGCGTCACATAAAGCTCACATTCCCAAAGCCGCCAGCCGTGAAGCGCGCGGCACGCTTTGTCAATCGCCTCAATTTCCGCGTGGCACAGCGCATTTTTGTCCAGTTCACGGCGGTTTCGGCCGGTCGCGATGATTTCGCCGTTTTTCACAACCGCCGCGCCCACGGGCACTTCGCCCTCGGCGGCGCTTTCTTTGGCAAGCGCAATGCACTGCCGCATAATTTCGGTTTTGTCCATAAGTGCCTCCTTGTGCCGCCGGCGCGTGCCAACGCGCAGTGAATCGCGTAGGTAGTTTGCGATTATCTTTACTTCCTAAGGCCGGTATCGGCTTTGCACAAATTGTAGCACGGTGCCGCCGGCGCGTGCCAACGCGCAGTGAATCGCGTAGGTAGTTTGCAATTATCTTTACTTCCTAAGGCCGGTAGCGGTTTCGCTGTATTCTTCCGGGCGAGGGTGGAACCTCGCCCCTACGGTTTGATAAAATTTTCGGTCGGGTGAAAAAGGCAGGTCATTTGCAAACCGTCTGCCCGAAAGTAAAATTTCGCCCGCCTTTTCAAAGGCGGCAGAATCCAAAGACAGCGTCTTTGGTCGCTCCGCGCACGGAGCGAAATTCTTTTCCTTGCAAAAGCGCAGGAGGGGAGACGAAACAGTCCGGGGGACTGTTTTGGCGTGGGGAACCCTCGCCGGGGGTTCCCCGGTGCGCGCTGGCGCACAACAAATCGCGGCTTTTACTTAGGCGTTGAAAACAGCCTTGTCCTCCCGAAATCTGCCAAGATTAAACTTTGCGGGCGGGCACGGAGTCCCGCCCCTACGGTTTGATAAAATTTTCGGTCGGCAAAATATTTCTGGATTTAGCTTTCTTTCTGCACGTATTCGCCGTGCGTCGGTACGCACCGGCGTGCACCGAATCGCGCAGATAGCGCGATTTTGTCTTGATGCTTTCAGCCCGACAGCGGCTTTGTGCAAACTCTTTTATAGGGGCGAGACTCTGTGCCCGCCCGCGCCGGACAACTTCCCTCTTTTCCGCACAGAATCCGCCCGGAGTTTTATCCGTGCGGATTCCAAAAAGGCACTCAGAATTCGATATAGTTAATGGTCTCTACCGCGAGATAGAGAATCGCAAGGACCATCGGGACAGTGCCGATATAGGCGCGGTTTTTCTCGCGGGATTCGAGCACACCTTCGCCTTTGGCAAGCGGCACGCGCGCATAGGTTTTGAAATAAACCACGGTGCAGATAATGCCGGCGAGAAAAATCGCCGCAATCATGCCCAAAAGGACAAGATTCTGCATGGACATCGGCAAATTGTCCTGCACAACCTGCATCATCACCGAAACAAAATTGTTTAAGAAATGAATTGCAACACCGGTCCACATCGAGCCCGTCACCGTCACCGCGTAGCCGATCATCAGCCCCGCGATAAACGCGAACGGAATCTGTACCATGTTGCCGTGCATCAGCGCAAACACAAGCGCCGACATGAAAATTGCGAATTTGTCGCCGTAACGGCGAAGCGACTGCATTACCACGCCGCGGATTGCAAATTCTTCGACAAGCGCGGGAATTGCCGCCATGCCGAGCAGATACAAAAGGAGCGTCGGGGCATTGTTAAGCACCGTCGTGTCTTCGGGCATGGTAAAGGTGATGCCGAAAATCGACTCGACAATCGAGCCGAAAATGCCGGTGATATAGCTGCCCGCAATGCAGACCGCAAGGCCGATAAACACAAGCAATGCGGCGGCTTTGCCGTCATAAGGCGTGCCGAGCGGCAGGTCGCCGATGCGTTTTTTCCGCCGCAGAAGGACATAGCCGATAAGAAACGGCACGCCGATGACAAACAGCGAAAACAGCGCGTCAAACGCGTTGGAAAAATAGGTGTTACCGGTGTAATTTCTGTAAAATCCCGGAATACGCACCAACAAAAAGCTTACAACCAGCGCCAAAACGGAAAACCCGAGCACGCAAAGCCCGTGGACGACGCTGATGCTTTTCACCGTGCGGCGTTCTTCCTGTTTTTTGCCGAAAAGCGGGTCCGGCTGGGGCACTGTGTAATACGCATGGCGCGGATAGCCGCCATAGCCGTTTTGCGCGTAGGGGGGCTGCGGCGGATAGGGCGGGCGGTTATAGGGCTGCTGCCCGTAAGGATTTTGATAAGGATTTTGTCCCTGCGGCGCACCGACCGGGGGCTGCCCCGCGTTTTGCGGCGGCACAGAACTGCCGGGGGCGGGGTTGGGCGCGCCGGTATAGGGGTTATAACCGTAGGGCGCGCGCGGCGGAACCTGCCCGTTTTGCGGCGGATTCTGCGGGGGTTGATTTTGCTCCCCGGGGGTACCGGTGGTCGGCGCAGAATTGGGATTGTAATTATTTTCCATAAAATCGACCTTTTTCCCTTATAAATTCAGTGTGTTCAGCATAGCACGAAAATGAAAAGGAAATGTTACGAATCTGATAATTTTTTATAGACGGGCGGGGCTTTAAGCGTCTTCGCCGGCGGTCGTCTCTTCTGCGGGGGCATCGGCTGCGGCTTCTTGCGGCGCTTCGGACGCTTCAGCCGCGTCATCGGTTTCTTCTTCTTCGGATTTTTCGGTCACCGAAACGGTCATGACCTTTTCGCCTTCCGAAACGCGCATCACGCGCACGCCTTTGGACGGACGCGCAAACTCGCTGATATCCGACGCAGGAATACGAATCAAAATGCCGTCGGAGGCAATCAAAATTACGTCTTCGTCTTCGCCGACCATCGTAATTGCCGCCACGTCACCATATTGCTTGGTGTGGTAGTTGATAAGACCTTTGCCGCCGCGCGACTGGAGACGATAGTTGGAAATGTCGGAGCGTCTGCCGTAGCCGGTTTCGGAAATGGTCAAAACTTTCTTTTCGGGGTCAAGCACGCAAAGACCGGCAACGCAATCGCCCTCGCCTAACGTAATCGCTTTCACGCCGCGGGCGGTTCTGCCGATGCAGCGCGCGTCCTGCTCGTTAAAGGTGATGCACATACCCTTTTTGGTCGCGACCATCAGCCGCCGGTTGCCGTCGGTCAGCTTCACCCAGCAAAGCTCGTCACCCTCATCGAGATTGATGGCGGCAATGCCGCTCTTGCGGATATTTTTATAAGCGTCAAGCTCGGTGCGCTTAATGACGCCGTTTCTCGTCACCATGCAAAGATAATAAGGCTCTTCGGCGCCGAAGTCCGGCACGCGCATCATCGCCGTGACTTTTTCGTCCGCGGCAAGCGGGAGAATGTTGACGATGTTCATTCCTTTGCTCGAACGGCTGCCCTCGGGGATTTCATAGCCTTTCAAGCGGTAAACGCGGCCGAGTGACGTAAAGAACATAATATAGTCGTGCGAAGAACAGGTGAACATGGTTTCCGCCAAATCCTCTTCGCGGCGCGTCATACCTTTGATGCCCTTGCCGCCGCGGTGCTGGGTCTGGTAGGTGTCGACCGGCTGGCGTTTGATATAGCCGAGGTTTGTCAGCGTAAAGACGCAGGTTTCTTCGGGAATCAAATCTTCAATATCGACTTCGCCCGAGACGTTGACAATTTCCGTGCGTCTGGGGTCAGCGAATTTGTCGCCGATGGCGCTCAATTCGTCTTTCACAATCGAAAGCACGCGCTCTTCGGAACCGAGAATTTCCAAATATTCCTCGATTTTGCGGCGCAGTTCGTCGCGCTCTTCCAAAATCTTTTTGATTTCAAGACCGGCCAACTGACCGATGCGGTAAGCGACAATCGCAGCCGCCTGGGGCTCGTCAAAGCCGAATTTTTCAATAATCGCGGCCTTCGCTTCGGGAATGCCGCCTTTGCAGGCACGAATGGTGGCGATGATGTCATCGACAATGTCAATCGCGCGGGCAAGACCTTCCAAAATGTGCTCGCGGTCCTGCGCTTTCTTTAAATCATAGCGCGTTCTGCGGGTAATGATTTCACACTGGAAGCGAATGTAATCCTGCAAAAGTTCTTTTAAGGTCAGCGTTTTCGGCTCGCCGTTGACAAGCGCCAGCTGAATAATGCCGTAAGAAATTTGCAGCTGTGTATATTGGAACAGGTGGTTGAGCACGACCTGGGGGTTGGCGTCGCGCTTTAAGTCAATCACCATGCGCATGCCTTCGCGGTTGGAATAATCGTTGACGTCGGCGATGCCCTCAATCCGTTTTTCTTTAACCAAATCGGCGATGCTTTCAATCAAGCGCGCTTTGTTGACCTGATAGGGAAGCTCGGTGACGACAATCGAGAACCGGCCGGTTTTTTCGTTTTCGACAATTTCCGTGCGCGCACGCACCGTGATTTTGCCGCGGCCGGTGGCGTAGGCGGCGCGAATGCCCGCGCGGCCCATAATGATGCCCGCGGTCGGGAAGTCGGGGCCTTTGATATGCTCCATTAAATCCTCGAGCGTCGCGTCGGGGTTGTCAATCAAAACTTTAATCGCGTCAATCACTTCGCCTAAGTTGTGCGGCGGAATGTTGGTCGCCATACCGACGGCGATACCGGTTGAGCCGTTGACGAGCAGATTCGGAAAGCGGCTCGGCAAAACGGTCGGCTCTTTCAAGCGGTCGTCGTAGTTCGGCATGAAATCGACGGTGTCTTTGTCGATATTGGTGAGCATTTCCATCGAGATTTTGCTCATTCTCGACTCGGTGTAACGGTAAGCCGCGGGCGGGTCGCCGTCGACCGAACCGAAGTTGCCGTGACCGTCGACCAACATATAGCGCATCGAGAAGCTCTGCGCCAAACGGACCATCGCGTCATAAACGGACGCGTCACCGTGGGGGTGATAACGGCCCAGCACGGCGCCGACGGTGTCCGCGCACTTGCGGTACGCCTTGTCGGGGTAGAGGTTGTTTTCATACATCGTGTAAAGAATGCGCCGGTGAACGGGTTTTAAGCCGTCGCGCACGTCGGGAAGCGCACGGGAAACGATAACCGCCATGGAGTAATCCAAAAAGGATTTTTTCATTTCGCGGTTGATTTCCACGTTGATAATTTTCTGCTGGTCAAACGGGATATATTCCTCGTGGTGCTCGTTTTGGTGTTTTTTCATTCTGTCAGCCCTCTTTTGCTTTCGCCAAGGATAATTTCAAAATCACTGGTAGTAAATTTTTAACTACTTTAATTACACGTCCAGATTTTGTACGTATTTTGCGTTCTTTTCAATGAACAGGCGGCGCGGTTCGACCTTGTCGCCCATCAAAATCGAGAACGTCTCGTCCGCTTCCATGGCGTCTTCAAGCGTCACACGAAGCATGGTGCGGTAATTCGGGTCCATGGTGGTTTCCCAAAGCTGCTGCGGGTCCATTTCACCAAGACCTTTGTAGCGCTGAATGTTGCAGTTGCCGCCCATATCTGCGATTTTCTGGTCGCGTTCTTCGTCGGAAAAGGCGTATTCGTGGGTTTTGCCTTTGGAAATTTTGTAAAGCGGCGGCTGGGCGATATAAACATAGCCGTGCTCGATAAGCGGGCGCATATAGCGGAAGAAGAACGTCAAAAGCAACGTGCGGATATGCGCGCCGTCGACGTCGGCATCCGCCATGATGACGACTTTGTGATAACGAAGCTTGGTAATGTCAAAATCATCGCCGATGCCGGTGCCGAGCGCCAAAATGACCGGCGTCAATTTGTCGTTGCCGATAACTTTGTCGACGCGGGCTTTTTCGACGTTGAGCATTTTGCCCCAAAGCGGCAAAATCGCCTGAATGTTGCGGTCGCGCCCCTCTTTGGCGGAGCCGCCGGCGGAATCGCCCTCGACGATATAAATTTCGGTATTTTCGGGGTTGCGGTCGGTGCAGTCCGCCAGTTTGCCGGGCAGGGAGTTGCTCTCGAGCGCGGATTTTCTTCTGGCGCTGTCCCGCGCTTTCCGCGCGGCTTCTCTGGCGCGCGAAGCGTCCAAAGCCTTGTTGAAAATCGCCTTGGCGACGGTCGGGTTTTCTTCAAAATAGGTCATCATTTTGTCATAGACCATTTTGGAGACAAGCCCGGTCATTTCGGTGTTGCCGAGTTTACCCTTTGTCTGCCCTTCAAACTGGGCTTCGGTCAGTTTTACGCTGATTACGGCGGTCAAACCCTCGCGGCAGTCCTCGCCGGAAAGCTTTTTGTCGGCGTCTTTCAAAAGACCGAACTTTTTGCCGTAATCGTTAAACACACGCGTGAGCGCGTTTTTAAAGCCCTGCTCGTGGGTACCGCCGTCAATCGTGCGGACGTCGTTCGCAAAGCTCAAAATAATTTCGTTGTAGCCGTCGTTGTAAGAAATCGCCGCTTCGGCGCTCTTGTCGCCCTGCACCGTGGAGAAGTGCATAATATCTTCATGCACCGGCGCAAGCCCGCGGCTTTTATTGATATAATCGACGAAGCTGCGAATCCCGCCCTCATAACAAAATTCTTCGCTGTGAATATCGCCCTCGTCGCGCTTGTCGGTAAGCGTAATCGAAAGTCCGGCGTTTAAAAACGCCTGTTCGCGCAGTCTTCGCTCGAGCACGTCATATTCATAAACCGTGGTTTCTTTGAAAATTTCGGGGTCCGCTTTGAAACGGATAAATGTGCCGGTTTTGTCGGTGTCGCCGACGATTTCCAAATCGGACGCAATGTTGCCGCGCTCGAAACGCTGGCGGTGAATGTGCCCGTCACGGCTGACTTCGATTTCGAACCATTCGGAAAGTGCGTTTACGACCGAAGAACCGACGCCGTGCAACCCGCCGGAAACTTTATAGCCGCTGCCGCCGAATTTACCGCCGGCGTGCAAAACCGTTAAAACGACGGTGACCGCGGGCAGCCCCTGCTGTTCGTTAATATCGACCGGAATGCCGCGCCCGTTGTCGCGCACGGTGATAATGTCGCCCGGCAGAATTTCCACTTCAATATGGGTGCAATAGCCGGCAAGCGCTTCGTCCACGGAGTTGTCGACAATTTCATAAACCAAGTGGTGCAGACCTTTTGGACCGGTCGAGCCGATATACATACCCGGGCGTTTGCGGACCGCTTCGAGCCCTTCCAAAACCTGAATCTGCGACGCGTCATAGGTTTCGGTGACCGCGGTGTTCATTTGTTCCTCGTTGTCGTCTTCGAGGGGCGTCAATTTGATGTCTTCGTTTTCCATGTCTTTTCCTCCGTTTTCGTTTCGCCTGTTCCTGTTTTCCCGTTTTTCAGCCGCTTGAACACGGTCACGGTTGAATAGGGGGAAATATATACATAGCGGTCATTGTTTTCCACAGTGACCAGAAAGGATTTCGGTAAATCATAAGAGACGGTTTTGGAAAATCCGGTTTTTTCCGCCTCGTTTAAATATTCGCGGGTGGATTTTCCGACCGTTGTGTTGTCCAAATCAAAAATGCCTAAAATAGACTCGGTGCGGATAAGCGTTTCTCCGCCGATTTCCAAATACATCAAAGCACCTCGCCTTTTTCCACATGAAACGTCCGCCCCTCGCACAGCCGCAAAACGGTTGTCGGGTCACAGCAGGTGATAAACACCTGCCGGCCGCCGATGTGGTTTAAAATATAGTCCTGCCGGTTTAAGTCGAGTTCGCTCATCACGTCGTCGAGCAAAATCACCGGGTCTTCGCCGGTTACGGATTTGATGATATTTGCTTCGCTTAATTTCAGTGCCAAAGCCGCCGAGCGCTGCTGCCCTTGCGAGCCGTAGCTGCGCGCCGAAAGCGCATCAATCTGAATCCGCAAATCGTCGCGGTGAGGGCCGGTTGTTGTGATTTTGTTCGTAATGTCTTCCCGCCGCGTGTCGGCTAATTGTTTTTTTAACAGCTCGCGGATTTCATACGGGTCGTCGCTGTAAAGCTCTGTGTTGTGGATATAATCAACGGTCAGTTCTTCGCTCCCGCCGGAAAGCCCTTCATAAATCCGCCCGGCTTCTTCGCTTAACAGCTTTGTGTATTTCAGCCGCTCGCTGACGACCGCCGCGCCGTAGCCGGAAAGTTTTTCGTCCCAAACGTCGAGCGTGTCGAAAAGTTCCGGGTGAAACTGAATATCTTTCAAAAGTGCGTTGCGCTGGGCAAGCGTGTGATTATAGCGCGCGAGGCCTTTGGCATAATGCGGTTTTAACTGACAAAGCGCCGTATCCAAAAACCGCCGCCGGAAAATCGGACCCTCTTTGACAAGCGACAAATGCGCGGGTGCGAAAATGACCGCGTAAAAATCGCCGATCAGTTCCGCGGGCGAACGAAGCGTTACGCCGTTTTTCATTGCGGTACGCTTTTTATCAATATAAAGGCAGGCGTTTTGTTCGCGCCCGTTTGCAAAAAAGAACAACTCATTTTTCGCAAAGGGTTTGTCAAAGCCGACCATTTCCCGGTCGCGCCGGCAGCGAAAGCTTTTACAGCCCGTAAACAGCCAAATGCTTTCCAAAATGTTGGTTTTGCCCTGCGCGTTTTCGCCGAAAATGACGTTGACGCCGTCCGCCGGCTTCAAAACGGCTTTTTCAATGTTTCTGAAGTTTTGAACGGAAAGCTGTTTTACGCGCATATCTCTCGTTCCTTTTTACTGTTCGCTTACAACGGAATAAATCACGTGCTTAAATTCAAAATTGTCGCCCGCGCGCAGTTTTTTCCCGCGCGAAAGGCAGACTTCGCCGTTGACTTTGACTTCGCCGTCGGTAATCACCAATTTTGCGTGGCCGCCGGTCTGCACCGCGTCGCAAAGTTTCAGCGCCGCGTCAAGCCGGATAAAGTCCGTATGAATAAAAATTTGTTTTTGCTGTTTTTGCGCGACTTTCGCGCTGATTTTAATCGGCCGCATCATTCTGTTTTCAGCCGCACGGGCAGCACGAGGAACAAGAACGCTTCGCCCTCTGTCGGGGTAATGAGAATCGGCAAAATCGGGCTGCTCAGGCTCACAATCACTTCGTCGGTATCGCACACGCGAAGCGCGTCCAAAAGGTAGCGGTTATTAAAGCCGATTTCCATTTTCTCGCCGTCGCCGGAGCACGGCACGCGGTCGTTTGCGGTGCCCAGAGCCGTGGTGCTCGAAATGCGGATTAAGTCGCTGTCAAAAATGCAGCGAATCGGGCTTTTTGCGCGGTCGGTGATAATCAACGACGTTCTTTCAATAGAATTTATCAGCATTCTGGTATTGACGCGAATAGTCGCGTGCACCGCGCCGGAAATCGCCGCCTGGTAATTCAAAAATTCGCCGTCTAACAGGCGGGAAACAATTCTGTAAGAACCGATTTCAAACACGATAAAGCGCTTGCCGACGTTCATCGAAACGGTTTCTTCGCCGGTAATGAGTTTGACGACCTCGTTTAAGGTCTTTTTCGGCGCGACAAAGACTTTTTCTTCGCCTTCGTAATCGATTTCTTCGTTGCGAATGGCAAGCCGGAAGCCGTCGACGGCGACTAAGCGGATTTTTTTATCACGGATTTCAAAGCGGACGCCGGTATGGACGACTTTGACGTCGTTTTCGGCGGTCGCGAAAATGGTTTTGCGAATCATATCTTTTAAAAGCTCGCCGCCTATGACAATCGGGAAGCCGCTTTCGACCGAAGGCAGCTCCGGGTATTCGGCTGCGGAAATGCCGATCAGCGAAAATTCCGCGTCACCGCTTTTAATCCGGCAGACAAGCCGTTCATCGGATTCAATCCGCACGGTTTCCGCAGGAAGGCTTCTTAGAATATCGCAAAGAATACGGGCATTTAAAACAATGCTGCCGGCTTCTTCGACCTTCGCTTCCATATTGGTGCTTACGCCGACTTCGAGGTCATAGCCGGTTAAGTTCAGCTGGTTTTCTTCGGCATTTAACAAAATGCCTTCGATCGCCGGAATGGAGGATTTTGTGGAAACAGCCCTTTGCACATTTGAACAAATTTCAGAGAGCTTTTGGGTGTCGCAAATCAGTTTCATAAAAATTTTCCTTTCCGAAAAATATAATAAAATAAATATTTAGCAGTAATAGAAGTAGGGCACGGCGATATTGTTAAAAACCGGTGCTTTGCTTTTCAGAGCAAGGGCGCGGGGTCGGTTTTTCATTGTTGAAAATTTGTTAAAAAGCGAATGTTTTTAACAGTTAAGATTTAACTGCACGGGGACTGTTCAAAACCCCATTGTTAAAAACGAAAACTTGTTCAAAAGTGCGCGTGCCAACGCGCAGTGAATCGCGGCTTTTACTTGGTACTGAAAACAGCCTTGTCCTCCCGACATCAGCTTCGCTGTATTCTTACGGGCGAGGTTCCACCCTCGCCCCTACGGTTTGATAAAATTTTCGGTCGGGTGAAAAAGGCAGGTCATTTGCAAACCGTCTGCACGAAAGTAAAATTTCGCCCGCCTTTTCAAAGGCGGTGGAATCCAAAGGTGAAACCTTTGGTCGCTCCGCGCACGGAGCGAAATCTCTTTCTTCACAAAGCGCAGGAGGGGAGCAAAAATATTCCGGTGGAATATTTTTGTGTGGGGAACCCTCGCCGGGGGTTCCCCGGCGCGTGCCAACGCGCAGTGAATCGCGGCTTTTACTTGGTACTGAAAACAACCTTGTCCTCCCGACATCAGCTTCGCTGTATTCTTACGGGCGAGGGTGGAACCTCGCCCCTACGGTTTGATAAAATTTCCGGTCGGGCAAAAAAAGCGGAATGTCTTTGCAAACCGTCTGCCCGAAAGTAAAATTTCGCCCGCCTTTTCAAAGGCGGCAGAATCCAAAGACAGCGTCTTTGGTCGCTCCGCGCACGGAGCGAAATTCTTTTCCTTGCAAAAGCGCAGGAGGGGAGACGAAACAGTCCGGGGGACTGTTTTGGCGTGGGGAACCCTCGCCGGGGGTTCCCCGGT
>ERZ1643251.253-NODE-253-length-89582-cov-10.758084_pt1 | contig 89582 bp, 90 predicted proteins | sample MGYA00579261_ERZ1643251 | MGnify/ENA primary metagenome ERZ1643251 (study PRJEB29033, sample SAMEA4952267) | chicken gut metagenome | biome: Broiler Chicken; feature: Gastrointestinal Tract; material: Caecum | place: Ireland | collected 2018 | study: Broiler... | reverse complement strand
GTCAACGTCGTCGACCTGATGAAGCTGGATTCGCACGAGAATCACCCTCACGGTCTGCGTGACAGCGCATTCGATGCGATCTTCACCAAGGATAAGCCCGTTATCTTCGTCTATCACGGCTATCCCAAGCTTATTCACGAGCTGACCTATACCCGCCACAACCGCAACATCAAGGTGTTCGGTTACATGGAGGAGGGCACCATCACCACGGGCTTCGATATGCGCGTTCAGAACCATATCGACAGATTCCACCTCGTTCGAGAGGCAATGATGAGCCTGCCTCAGCTTGGAAACAAGGGTAGCTTCCTCGTTCAGATGATGAACGACAAGCTCGTCGAGCACCGCAATTACATTGCAGAGTACGGCGAAGACCTGCCTGAGATCCAGAATTGGAAGTGGCATACGCCTGAACAGAAGTAACAAATAAGGCAATTTCAAAGAGCGTCCGCTGCATAGTGGACGCTCTTTGAAAGTCCTGTCAATTCGAATAGGGGAATTATGATGAACCATTGCAAAAAAATCATCGCCGTACTGCTCGCCGCAGCGCTTTTGGGCGCGGCGCTCACTGCCTGCGCGCCTGCGGGGACGACCGGCCAGACGCCCGGGACAGAGGAACCCGGCACGACGCCTGAAACACCCGGTACAACACCTGAAACTCCGGGCACAGGCGACGTATTCGACACGGGGACGACGCCGGAAGGGATTCTCGGGCTCTCGCACGAGAGCGGCGTCTATACTTCCGACCTTCTGCTCTCCGTCTCGGCGGGCGAGGCGTCGCATACCATCTATTATACGCTCGACGGTTCGCTTCCGACGGAGGACTCTCTTTGCTATTCGGCTCCCATCGTCATCCGCGATGACGGCGCGTCGCGCGACTATCCGCTGACCGATGCGGTCGCAACGTGGTACGATTCGCTCTACGCCCCGCGCGGCACGTACGAGTACGAGACGGGCAATGCCTGCACCGTCGTGCGCCTCCTGGAAGTGGACGCGCAGGGCAACGAGGTCGCCCGCAAGACCAAGACCTATTTCATCCGTGAGGAGGGTGCGGCGGCGTTTGAACTGCCCGTCATCAGCCTCTCGCTTCCGCAGGAGAATGCTGTCGCGTTCTACACCGATATCGAAGAGGAACCCAAAGAGCGCGCCGAAATGGAATACTTTGACTTTGCCTCGGGCGAGCGGTTTGCGCTGAATACGCAGATCAAGGTGGGCGGCAACTGGACGAAGTGGTTCCCGTACCACACGATGAACGTCAATTTTAACAAGGACGAAAACGACGAGAAGAACGAGCCCGTCACTGTCAAAATCTTCGGCGACCGTCCCGCGCGCGACGGTTCCGAACTGACCGATTTTAAGCGCTTCCGTCTGCACTGCGGCGGAAATTCGCAGAACATCACCTGGTTCGGCGATGCCTTCGTACAGCGCGTCGCGGCGGAGATCGCGCCCGAGAGCGGCGACATGGTGCAGACGGCGACGACGGGTTACCGTCCCTGCGAAGTGTATATCAACGGCGAGTACTGGGGCATGTACGCCATCCGCGAACACTATGCAGATGTCTACTTTGAGCAGAACTACGGCGTGGACAAGGACGACGTCATCCTCATCGACCGCTCGCACTATGTTGTCGAGGGCGATTCCGCCTATGAGGATGACGCGGTGTTCAATACCCGCTACCACTTTGAGGTCGCCGAGGACGACGAGGAGGAGCACGGCATGGCATATGCGACGGAGCTCTTCGATGCGCTGTATGCGGCGGTCGGATTGGCGGAAGCGGGGGATATGGACGGGTATGCGCGCGCCATTGCGGATCTCGGCGACATGATCGACGTGCAGAGCCTCACCGATCTCATTCTCGTGCAGTTCTATACGGGAAACTGGGATTTCATGAGCAACAACATCAAAATGTGGCGCACGGCGAATGTCGATCCGGAAAATCCCTATGCGGACGGCAAGTGGCGCTTCTGTCTGCACGATCTGGACTTCTCCTTTGAGTTTGCCTGGGGCGATAACGGGCTGTCGGGCGCAAACGGGTATCTGCTGTATGATCAGAGCGATTACTCCTATTCCGTTGATAGCTTCGACCCCGCCTATATGGAAAGCGCGCCCTATACTTACCGTCCGGGCGTCAACTATCTGGATTTCTATCTCGGCAACGCCTACCTCAATTATAACGGCGTTGGGACGCTCTCGCCGGAAAATACCTGCCTGTTTTCGGCGTTCGTCTATGATGAGGACTTCCGCGAGACGTTTGCGGCGCGCTCACAGGAGATCGCGGAGATCTACACGAGCGACGCGGCGCTGGAGATACTGGACGAAATGGAGGAGGAAGTGGATACGCCCATACAGCGGCACGTCCTGCGCTGGAACCGTACGCAGTGGAACGATTCCTTTGACTATTCCGTCTGGAAGAATAAGCTTTCCAATACGCGGGCAGTGCTTGCATCCCGCACCAATTGCTATGGGATTTACCCCAATAACGATTATTTGGATCGGCAGATCGAAGCGGCATTTTGGCGTTATCTGAACGACATTTCCTATTATGCATGAAGCAAGGACTCCCGCTAACGCGGGAGTCCTTCTTGCCATAAAATCGCAATACGTTCCTGAAAAAATGTGCCATCAAAAATTAAAAGTGCGGGCGTATGTTTTTTGCGCGTTGTATTGACAAGGCGTATTTTGTCTGTTACAATAGGAGCAACAAAGGAGAACAATAATATGTATGATTATCTGGTCGTCGGAAGCGGTCTGTTCGGCGCGATCTGCGCCTATGAACTTTCGCGCGCGGGAAAACGCGTGTACGTCATTGAAAAACGCAAGCATATCGGCGGAAATATCTACACGGAGAAGGTGGAGGGCATCAACGTACACCGCTATGGGGCGCATATTTTCCACACGTCGGATAGGGCGGTCTGGGAGTATGTCAACCGCTTTGCCGAGTTCAACCGTTTTATCAATCAGCCCGTCGCACGGTACAAGGATGAATGCTACAATCTTCCCTTCAACATGAACACCTTTACCAAGCTCTGGCGGGACGTGTTCACGCCGGCGGAGGCGGAGGCGCGCATCGCCGAGGAGCGCGGCAAGGACTATGTCGAAGAGCCGAAAAATTTAGAGGAGCAGGCGATCAATCTGGTCGGCAGGACGATCTACGAAAAGCTGGTCAAAGGGTACACGGAGAAGCAGTGGGGGAGAAAGTGCACCGAACTCCCCGCCTTCATCATCAAGCGCCTGCCCGTGCGCTTCACCTTCGACAATAACTATTTCAACGATACCTATCAGGGCATACCCGTTGGGGGATATACCAAGATCATCGCAAAACTGCTTGCCAATGTCGAAGTGGAGCTGGGCTGCGACTTTTTGAGCGACAGACAGAAATATCGTTCCATGGCGCACCACATCATCTATACGGGCCCCATTGACGCATATTATGACGAGTGTTTCGGCCCTTTGGAATACCGCTCCGTGCGCTTTGAAACGGAAGTACTGGATATGCCCAACTATCAGGGCAACGCAGTCATCAACTATACGGCTGCTGACGTGCCGTTCACGCGCATCATCGAACACAAGCACTTCGAGTTCGGCACGCAGCCCAAGACGGTCATCTCGCGCGAGTACTCCGCCGAGTGGAAGCCGGGCGACGAGCCGTACTATCCCGTCAACGACGAAAAGAACAGCGCGCTCTATGAAAAGTACCGCGCCCTCGCCGAGAAGGATAAAAACGTGCTGTTCGGCGGCAGGCTGGGGCAGTATAAGTACTACGACATGGACGACACCATCGCCGCGGCGCTTGCGGCGGTCAGGGCGGAGCTGGGGCGATGAAATTGTCAATTCTGTAAAGCAATAAATTTTTTTCTTAAAATTTTTGAAAACTACTTCCCATTTCCGGCAATTTGTAGTATAATGGTAAAAAATTCAAAAAGGAGAGAATTATGGCAAAGAAAGCAAAAAAGGTCGGACTTTTTGACATCATTATGATGCTCGCATCAGCGGTCGGACTTGTGCTTGCAGTCATCGGTCTCTGCATTCCGTTCTTTTCGCAGGTGACGGAATCCATCGTTGGCAACCCGGATCCGGAAACATTTGGACTGTTCGCTGACTTTGAGGCGCTGGAAGCCTTGATGGAAGGCGGGCTTACGATTGCCGTCGTGCAGGCATTCGCGATCATCTCGCTCATTGTCACCGCGCTCGCGTCCGTGCTCGTCATTCTCGGCAAGCTCGGCTTCATCAAGGTCGGCTTCCTGACGAGGCTCATCTTCGCGATCGTGACGGTTGTGCTGGCGGTCCTCGTCGTGGTGTTTGCTGCGACGTATGCGGCGCAGTCGCCCCTGAATGGGGACGCGGGGGCACTTGGAAGCACCGCTTTTGTGGCTTCCGCAGGCGCCTATCTCATGATGGTCGGCGGGATCGTCTCCGGTGTTTCGCTGTTCCTGTCCAAACTCAAATAATTTACTCACATATGAGGAAATGCGCCGCCCAGTCGGGCGGCGCATCCATTTTAAGCCCAGCGCCCCGCTCATTGAGCGGGGCGCTTGAAAATATGAAATTGTTAGTCAGGAAGCTTGTACAACTCTTTATCCCGAATCATTAGAACTTCATCATATTTCGGCGCATATAAGATCCGCGCTTTTCTATCGCCGTAAACCTTACATATTTTACTCATATTTTGGCTGAATTTCACGATTTTCTTGCCGTTGTATCGAAAAATCACGGCAAAGCATGACCACTTTTGAAATAGTCTGTCATAGTGCACAGTGGTTTCATGCAGCTTCACGGTATATTCTGTCAAATTTTCGTCTGTCAGCCAAAGCCGCCACTTTCTTTCGACGAAAAGTTTGTGCACTCTCTCGAACAGAACGATGAAAAGAGGAATGCAAAACAATCCCATGATTCCGAATACGCTCCAACAGCCATGTTCAATCACCGCAATGAGAAATCCGCCGTATTCGATACTATTGACGATTATTACAAGGAGGCATAGAAAAATGCCCACTGAAGCAATAGCCAACAAGATCCTTATAAAACGCCGTGGCAGAAAACCTGCAGTTGACAGACCATAAAAAATGTCATCATCTTTTCCGTATTTGACCATAGTTCAGTCCACAAATTGTGCGAGCAAGTCGTTCATGTCGTACAGTCCCGCGGGCTTTCCAACAAGCCACTGCGCCGCGCGGAGCGCGCCGACGGCGAAAACTTTGCGGCTGCGTGCCGAGTGCGAGAGGGTGACGATCTCGTCCTCGCCCGCAAACATGACCTCGTGTTCGCCGACGATCGTGCCGCCGCGTACGGCGTGGATGCCGATCTCGCTTTTTTTGCGCTCGCCGACCATGCCGTGCCGCCCGTAGACGTTCTCCTTGCCGCCGCCCAGCCCCTCGTTTACGCTTGCAGCGAGCATGAGCGCCGTGCCGGAGGGGGCGTCCTTTTTGGTGTGATGGTGCCGCTCGACGATCTCCACGTCAAAGTCGTCGCCTAAGACCTGCGCCGCCTTTTTGGCGAGCATCTGCAAGAGGTTGATGCCAAGCGAGAAGTTGCCCGTCTTGAATACGGGAATGACCTTCGCTGCCTCGTCAATTTTTGTCAGGTCGTCCTGCGTAAATCCCGTCGCTGCAAGGACGATGGGAAGGTTGTTTGCAAGGCAATCGCCGAGATGCTCCTCAAGTCCCGCCGCAGAGGAGAAGTCCACCACGACGTCTGCCTGTTCTTTGACCTCGGCAAGCGAATGATAGAGGGGATAGGGCAGGGAGGCGTCCACAATGTCCACGCCTGCGACGATCGCAACGCCGCGTTCCGCCGCGGACTCCGTCACGTTCTTGCCCATGCGCCCGCAGGCGCCGCATAGAATGATGTTCATGCTTTCACCTCCGCAAAGGGCGCGAGCGCCGCGCGCAGGATGTCCGCGTGCTTCGCTTCAAGCGGGGTGAGGGGCAGACGGGGGATGCCCGCGTCAAAGCCGAGCATTGCCATGCCCGCCTTGGCGGGGATGGGATTGACCTCGACAAAGCAGGCATGTGTGAGGTCAAAGAGTGCGTCATTGAGCTTATTTGCCTGTGCGAGGTCGCCCTCCAGGGCGCAGGTGACCATCTTCTTTACCTGCGCGGGGATGAGATTGGACAGTACCGAGATAACTGCCGTCCCGCCGACGCAGAGGATGGGCAGATTGAGCGCATCTTCGCCCGAATACAGGTCGCACTTGCCGCGGATGCGGCGCGCCGTATCCAGAACCTGCGACATATTGCCGCTCGCTTCCTTGATGCCTGCCATGTTGGGAATGTCTGCAATGCGCTCCATCGTCTCGGGCAGGATATTGACGCCCGTGCGGCCCGGCACGTTGTAGCAGATGACGGGAAGGTGCGTCGCGCCGCAGATCGCCTTGTAGTACTCCACAAGCCCGTTCTGCGTGCACTTGTTGTAGTAGGGCGTCACGGCAAGGATGCCGTCCGCGCCCAACTCGGTTGCAAGCCGCGTCATATGTATCGCCTTTTGGGTGCAGTTGCCGCCCGTGCCGAAGATGAGCTTGACGCGCCCCGCGTTCTTTTGGACGGCATAGCGCATCAACGCTTCTTTTTCTTCCTCGGTCATCGTGGCAGGCTCGCCCGTCGTGCCGAGCACGACGAGCGCGTCCGTCCCGCCCGCGATCTGATATTCCATCATTTCGCCAAAGACGTCAAAATTGATGCCGTCCTCGGTGAAGGGGGTGATCATGGCAGTCGCGCTGCCCCGTAAAAATCCTGTCATATCGTCTCCTTGCCGCGCTTCATCCTATGACGCGCGCCGCATTTCTGTCAATCGAAATATCCCTTCGCCGCGAGAAGCTCTGCCAGCAGCACCGCGCCGCCGGCAGCACCGCGCAGCGTGTTGTGCGAAAGCCCGATAAACTTGTAGTCGAACAGCACGTCCTCCCTGAGGCGGCCCGCGCAGACCGCCATACCGTTTTCCGTCATGCGGTCCAACTTCGCCTGCGGGCGGTTGTCCTCCTCAAAGTAGTGGATGAACTGCTTGGGGGCGGAGGGCAGAGCAAGCGCCTGCGGCGCGCCCGAATATTCCGCCCATGCAGAGAGGATCTCTTCCTTGGTGGGCTTTTTCTCAAATGACACGAACACTGCCGCCGTGTGACCGTCGGAGACGGGCACGCGCAGACACTGCGAGGTGATGACGGGCCCTTTTGCATTGACGATCGTACCGCCCTCTACATGCCCCCAGATCTTGAGCGGCTCTTCCTCGCTCTTTTGTTCCTCGCCGCCGATATAGGGGATGATGTTATCCACGATCTCGGGCATGGTCTCAAACGTCTTGCCTGCGCCGGAGATCGCCTGATAGGTCGTGACAGCGGCGCATCTGATGCCGAACTTCATCAGGGGATGCAGAAGGGGGACATAGGACTGCAGCGAGCAGTTGCTCTTGACGGCGATAAAGCCGCGCTTGGTGCCCAGTCGCCTGCGCTGTGCGGCAATGACGGCGAGGTGGTCATCGTTGATCTCAGGAATGACCATGGGCACGTCGGGCGTCGCACGGTGCGCCGAGTTGTTGGAGACGACGGGTACTTCGAGTTTTGCGTACTTCTCTTCGAGCGCCTTGATCTCCTCCTTTTTCATGTTTACGGCGCAGAAGACAAAGTCTACAAGGGATGCGAGTTTCTCCGCATCCGTTTCCGCGTCCAGAAGCACCATATTCTCCGCATAGGAAGGCATGGGGACGCTCATTGCCCAGCGATTGCCGACTGCCTCTTTGTACGTCTTTCCCGCTGAGCGCGCGCTCGCGGCGAGCGCCACGGGCTGAAAGAGGGGATGTCCGTCGAGCAGGGTGACAAATCTCTGACCGACCATACCGGTTGCGCCGATGACGCCGACCTTATATTGTTTCTGCATAGAAGTCTCCTTAGAAAAAATTTTGCTTATTTACAGAAAAAGAAGGCAGCACCGCCTTCTTTGCCTTCTTCGCTTCTACTGCCGAAAAAGCGCTTCACCGTGGCGGTGACAGGAATACGGGTATTCTCCCGCACTCCCAGCGCAGCGCAAGGGAACTGCTGCACTTCGGCGGCGATACCCTTTCGCGTGCGCTTGATGCGAAGACCCCTTAACCATCTTCTGGGCACACGGTACTTATGTTCGGCCGCTCCTCTTTTTAGCGAGATAATTTTACCATACCGCCACAGAAAAATCAAGGAATTTACCTGAATTCAATTGAATTATTTTGCATTTTGTAGTACAATATCGCCATGGGCTGTTTTTATGCCCGTCAACATGTGTATATACGGAGTAATACAATGGCAGATAAGGAAAAAAGAGGCGGATTGGTCGCACGTTGGCTGATCGGAAAAGAACGGAGCGAGGACTATGCGCGCAGCACCCTTCCCACGAGCCGCTGGGCGCTCTTTTGGGATATTCTCAAGGGTAGATTCGGCAAGCTCGTTCTCGTCAATCTGTTTATGGTTGTCACCTTCCTTCCCGTTGCGGCGGTAATCGTCCTGCGCGTCCTCGATATCGGTGCAAACGGCGCCGTCGGTCCCTATGCCGGCGGTCTCGGCGTCGGATATCCCGTGCTGCCCGATCTCGTCGGCTATGCTGAGAATATCGTGTTTTACTCCGATCTTGTCTGGTTCGGACTGCTCATCCCTGCGGCGGCGATCGCGGCGATCGGCATTGCGGGCGGCGGCTATATTATCCGCAATCTCATCTGGACGGAGGGCATCTTCGTCGCGAACGACTTCCTGCGCGGCATCCGTCGCAACTACTGGAACGTACTGGAAGCGGTGCTCGTGTTTGCCGTACTGCTCTTTCTGGCGCGGACAATGGGCAACATGGCAGATATGCTGATCGCGCTCGGGGTGGGAAATTCGGGTTGGCTGATTGCCTCGAAGGTCGTCGGGTACGTCATCGTGGCGTTTGCGGTCTTGCTGATGTTTTGGATGATTTCCCTCGGCATCAGCTATAAGCAGGGGCCATTGGCGCTCTTCCGCAATGCGGTTGTTATGACCGTCGGTACCTTCCCGCAGACCATCTTTTTTGCGATACTTGCGACCTGGCCTATCTTCCTGACGCTCTTCGGCGGAACGATTCTGACTGCGCTCGGTATCATTTTGATGCTGCTGATCGGAATTTCCTATATGCTGCTCGTCTGGCTGGATTATTCCCAGTGGGCATTCGATAAGTTTGTCAATCCGAATATGGGGTATGCGACGGGCAGAGGACTCTACAATAAGGACAAACAGGGAAAGAGCGAGCAAGCCGCGTCGCCCTCCATGGAGAGTGCAGCGATGCGCGAATACCGCCGCCAGATCGTAGCGATGGGTAAGAGCAAGCTTGTCTGCCGTCCCATCAAGCCAATTGATGACGATCTTGAGGTGTACCAGTTGCCCGATTCCTTCTCGCGGGAAGATCTGCAGCGCCTGCGCGACAGCAAGACGGCGATCGAGGAGGATACCAAGGCGTACGAGGAAGAGCACAAGGACGACGAGCGCTATGTAGAATACAACCGCCAGTTTGAGGAGCGGGAGCGCGCATTGCAGGAGGAGGACACGGGCGGCAAAAAGAAGAAAAAGAAGGCGCCCAAACCTCCCAAAATGCTCAATAAGCGGTGAGAGATGGGACAGGCTTACGAACACCTCTCCCGTTGGTTCGAGCGACTCAATGATGACTGCGGCTATGAACAATGGTCGCAGTATTTTCTTTCGGGGCTTGCCGGACTTGGCGCGGGAAACAAGGGATTGGAAGTTGGCTGCGGCAGCGGCGCGTTCACACGCGCGCTTGCCGGGGCGGGCTATTCGATGACGGGGGCAGATCTCTCTGTGCCCATGCTCTCGGAGGCGATGCGTCTTGCGCGGGAAGCGGGGCTTTGCATCCGCTATGTGCAGGCGGATGCTGCTAAACTTTCCCTTGGCGAGAAGTTTGACTTTCTGCTCTCGCCCAACGATTGCTACAACTATATTTCGCAGGAGAAGTTGCCGGCGGCGTTCCGCCATGCGGCGGCTGCGATCAAAAAGGGCGGATTCTTTTGGTTCGATCTTTCCTCCGCATACAAACTCCGCGAGAAAGTTGCAGATAATATCTTTGCGGACGACAGAGAGGACGTGACCTATCTTTGTTTTACCCATCTCTTTGCAGATCGCGTCGAGATGGACGTCACGCTCTTTGCCCGCCGCGCAGACGGCGCGTTCGGCCGTCTGGATGAACAGCATATCCAGTATATCCACGAGACGCAGGACGTCATCGGAAAGTTGGAGCATGCGGGATTTACCGTGCTTCGCGTCGAAGGACACCTCGGCGAAGAAGCCGCGGAAAGTGACAGGGTGAATTTTATATGCCGGAAAGCGTAAGTAAATTATATCGGGCGCTCGTCTTTGACGGACGGGTGTCCCTTGCAGTGATCGACAGCACCGCCATCGTCAACGAGGCGATCAGACGCCATCATCTCACGCCCGTCGCGGCGGCGGCGCTCGGTCGCATGATGACGGCGACGGCGTATCTTGCGGGCTGGCTCAAGGACGTGGGCAGCTCGCTCTCCGTCTCCGTGGACGGCGGGGGTGCAGGCGGCAAGATCGGCGTGGCGGCAGATGGCGCGCTTTCCGTGCGCGGCTACATCGAGCGTCCCGATGTGGAGCTCCCGCCCCGGGCGGACGGCAAGCTGGACGTCGGGCGCTGCGTCGGAAAGGACGGCACCTTTACCGTCATCCGCGACGACGGCGAGGGCATTCCCTTCGTCGGGACGAGCGAGCTCGTCTCGGGCGAGATCGCGGAGGACGTCTCCGCATACTTCCTGACGAGCGAACAGCGGCCCACGGCGGTCGCGCTGGGCGTCAGGATCGGGACGGACGGAACGTGCGTCGGCGCGGGCGGACTGTTCTTGCAGCCCATGCCCTATGCGGGCGAGGCTGCAATCGACTTTGCAGAGAAGCGGATCGCACAGTATCCCGATCTTTCGCGCATCATCGAGACGCGCGGCGCGCAAGGCATCCTGTCCAATTTCGGCGCGACAGACGTCGCCGTGCGGGATGCGCGCTTTGCCTGCCATTGTTCGCGCGAGCGGGCCGCTTCCGCAGTGCTTGCGATGGGCAGGGCGGATGCGCTTGCCCTCCTTGCCGAGCAGGGAGAGATCGCGGTGCATTGCCACTACTGCAATACCGATTACACATTTGACGAAGGGGACGTGAATGCCATCTTCGGGGAGAGCGAATGAAGGACGAAAGCGTACAGAAGCTGGATTTCAGCGATGAATTTTTATTGGAGAGCGTCGAGAACCGCTTTCAGGACGGCAACTACCTTGGCGCGCTGACGCTGCTCAACAAGCGCAACAAGATGTACGGTCCGAGTGCGGATGCGCAGGCGCTTGCCGCCGATATCTACGAGGCAATGGGGCTGTGGCAGCAGGCGGCGGATGCGTGGTTCCGCTTCCTGGATACCTGCAATGAGGCAGATTTCGGCGAGGGGTACGAGGGGCTTGCCGTCGCCTTTATGAACATGGGCAACGACGTGCAGTCCGCGCTGTACTATCACCGCGCCTTTGCGCAGGACGGGCAGGTCTCTGCTGAGGGGATTGCGGAGTTCGGCAACCTCGTGCGGCAGGCGACGGCGCCGCGGCTGCATTTTGTGCCGGACGAAGATTCTCCCTGTCCCGAGCTGCTTGCCGATGGGCTGACCTACCTCAAGAACGGAGATCTGGAGACGGCGCGCAAGAAGTTCGGGGAAATTCCCGAGACCAGTTCGGACTATCCCTCCGCGGCGGGGCTTTCCGCCATGTGCACGCTCATGCTGGGGGACGAGGAGGACGCGCAGAAGGAGTGCGAAGCGCTGCTTGCGGAGCATCCCGACAACGTGCAGGCTCTCACGACCTATTGCGCCGTGCTGGGTGCGCGGGAGGACAAGGAGGGAGCAAAAGAGGCGGCGCGCAGGCTCGCTGCGCTGGAGACGGACGCGACGGACGATCTGTACCGCATTGCAACCGCGCTGTGCGAGACGGGGCTGGACGAGGAGGCGTATGAAAAGCTCACCGTCCTCAAGGACCGCCTGGAGTATGACGAAAACGTACTGTGGTTTCATGCTGTCGCCGCCTATAAGACGGGACGCATCGATCAGGCGATCCAATCGCTCGAGCTGCTGACGACCGTCTATCCGCGCAAGGCAGTCGCCGGATACTATTTAGAGCGCATGCGCGGGCTTGAGGACGGCGGCGAAAGCTTTTCCATGAGCTATTATTACCGCGTTCCCGAGGCGGAATACGCCACCATTGCCAACTTTCTTCTGGCGGCGTCCACGATGGAGGAGCAGGACGCCAAAAAGATCGCGTCCCTGCCCGAGCTTGACGAGTTTTTCCGCATTGCGTTTGACGAGATGGAGGGGCGGGACGAAAAGCTGCAGGCGCTCGCTGTGCGCGTCGCCGTGCGCACCCATTCGGACGCAGTGCTTCGCGAAGTACTTCTGGACAGCACGCTGGAGGAGTATGTCAAGATCTTCATTCTGCACGAGCTGACCATGCGCAATGCGGAGGATTCCTTTGGCGTGGTCATCTGCAACGTCTACCGCGAATTTTTCACGCACAAGATCGACGTCGGGCCCAAAAAGCGGGAGGCATTTATGAAGGCGTTTGCTGACGTCTATGCCAAGTTCGCACTTTTAGGCGACGAGAACGAGGGCAAGATCTGTGCCGCCGCCGAGGATATTTACACGACGCTCGAAGAGGCGGGGGCGCTCGATTACTGCGAGGAGCGCGCGGCGCTCGCAGCCGCCATCTACCGCGAGGCACGCATCAAGGGCGGGGAGCATTCTCTGGAAAAGATCATCGACCTGTTTGACGCCAACCGCTATACGACGCAGGCGATTCTGGACTTTATGATGTAAGAGGGGCAAAACATGAGCAACAAGCAACTCATTGACTTTGACGGATTATTCGAGGAAAAATTGTCCGAATATATCCGCATGAATGCGGGAAAGTATTCCGAGAAGCAGTGGGAGAACATCATTCCCAAGCTGTACCAGCAGTTCGGCGATATTTACATCGCCAAGGCGGGCGCCACGCCCAAGGGTTACTATGCCGCCATGTCGGACGACGAGCTGTGCGAAACGCTCGCCCGCCATGTGGAGGAGGGGGTGCCTGTCTCCGACTTTTTGTGCCGGGAACTGGAGACGCGCGGCTGTCCCGACGCCCTCGTCTCCCTGCTCTCACGCGGCGAGGAGGAGATCGTCACGCTCGCCGTCAACCTCGCAGGCAGCAGCGTCAAGGCATTCCCCGCCTATTTTGACCTGCTCGTCGGGGACGTGAGCGCGGACGTCAAGGAGGCGGTCTGCGAGCAGCTCAAGAGCAACGCGGACGCCGCCAAGGATCAAGCGCTCACCTGCTATGAAGCGGGCATCGAGCGCGAACTCATGCTGGAGATCCTGTCCCGCTGCAAGGAGCGCGACGACCGCATCTATGAAATTCTGCTCAAAGAATTCCGCACAGGGGACGACGTTCCCATGCATGCGAGTTATCTCGCCGCCTACGGCGACGAGCGCGCGCTTCCGGTGCTGCTCGAGTATATCGACCGCGACGATATCAACTATCTTGAGTATCAGGAACTCAAGTACGCCATTGAAGCATTGGGCGGTGAGTACACCCGTCCCAGGGACTTCACGGACGACAAGTATTATCAGGAGATCATGGAGCAATCCTCGCTCCCGCCTGAGGACAAGAAATCGGACGCCTGAACTACTTAAAATCGGCATAAAAATGCGGCGCGCGCTCCCACGGGAGCGCGCGCCGCTTGGCTGTTGCATTACTTGATTTCGATCTGCCCATGCCGCACACAGATCTCGCGGGCGAAGAAGCTTCTGAGCCCTGCAACGAGTGCCGCGTAGTCGCTGCACGCCATTGTCTCCACGGCGGAGTGCATCGCAAGCTGCGGGATGCCGATGTCCGCCGTAAGGACAGTCACATGCGAAAGGCTGATCGCGCCGAGCGTACCGCCGCTGCGCATATTGGAGCGGTTATAAAAACTTTGCAGCGGTGCGTCCGCCAGGGCAAAGAGCTTTCGGACAGCGGCAGCGGAGAGTGCGTCCGTCGTATAAGCTCCGCCCGCATGCCGTTTGAGTGCCGCGCCCTTGCCGAGGTATGCCCGCTCCTGCGGGTCGTACTTTTCGGGATGGTTGGGGTGGAATCCCTGCGCGCCGTCCAGCGAGAGGCAGAAGGAGCGGGAGAGTGCCAGAGAATGCCCTTGCGCGTCCAGCCCCTGCGCCGCCGTGATGCGCGTCAGGGTTGCGGAAAGAAAGTCGCTGTCCGCGCCCTGACGGGTGAGGCTTCCCACTTCCTCGCCGTCAAGACAGGCGACGACGCGCATCCCCGTGCCGCCCTCGGCGAGCGCCTTGAGCGAGGCGCAGACACTGGCGAGGTTGTCGATGCGCGGTGCGCTGAGAAATTCGCCGTCCGCACCCCACAAATAGGGCTTTTCCGCGCAGGCGGCATATAAGTCAAAATCAACCGCGTCCCTGACGATATCTGCAAACTCCCTTGCGCCGAGGCAGAGCAGGGGAAGATCGGCTTGTTTGTCGGGTGCAAACCCCGTGTTGGCGTCACGGTTGAGGTGGATGGCGAGGGAGGGAAGGGTGATGAGGAAGTCACTGGCATACGGCTCGGAGACAAGCGCGCTCCCCCGTTCGCGGATGACGCGCCCCGCAATGCGCAGCGGGCGGTCGAAGTAGCTGTAATACAGCCCGCCGCCGTACGCCTCGGTGTTGAGCCGCGTATCGTGCGCATCGGAGAGCGAAGGAGAACTTTTGAGTTTGAGGGCGGGGGAATCGGTATGGCTCGCGGCGATCTTGAAGCCTTGGGCGGCATCTCCGACGCAGAAGGCAATCAAGGCGCTGCCGCCGCGCGTAACAAAGTACTTCCCGCCGCCTGTAAGCGTCCACGGCTCCTGTTCGGAAAGCTCCGTAAAGCCGTTTTGGAGCAAACAGGCGCGCGCATTCTCTGTCGCCTGATAGGCGGTATAAGAAGTTTCAAGAAAATTGAGTAGTTCTTTCATAGTTACCTCGGGATACGATCGTCACGGGCTATTATAGCGTGCATTCTTGGAAAAAGCAATCCAAAATGCGGGGAAAATTTCCAAAAGGGTATTGTCAAAACGCATGCTCTGTGGTACAATCTATAGAAGATACTTATAGGAGATGACACAAAATGTGGTTTGACGAGAGTATATTTTATCAGATCTATCCGCTCGGCTTCTGCGGCGCGGAGCGGCAGAACGATTTCGGCGAGGTGCGCCACCGCCTCTCGCTCATCGAGGCGGAAATTCCCCGCCTGAAGGAGCTGGGTATCGGCGCCGTGCTGTTCAACCCGCTCTTCGAGAGCGAGCGCCACGGCTATGACACGGTGGACTTCTTCAAAATTGACAGGCGGCTTGGGACCAATGAGGAATTCAAGGCGCTCGTTGCCGCCTTCCACGCGGTCGGCATCCGCGTCGTGCTGGACGGCGTGTTCAATCACGTCGGCAGGGCGTTCCCGCCCTTTCAGGAAGTGCTGCAAATGCGCGAGGGGACGGACTATAGATTCTGGTTCAACATTGATTTCCACGGCAATTCCGCCTACAACGACGGGCTGAACTATGAAAACTGGGAGGGGCATCCCGAACTGGTCAAGCTGCGCCTTGATAATCAGGACGTACAGAACTATCTGATGGATGCGGTGCGCTTCTGGATGGACGAGTTTGAAATCGACGGGCTGCGGCTGGACGTGAGCTATCTGCTCCCGCCGTGGTTCATGGAGCTGCTGCGCCGCGCGGTCAACGAAAAGAAGCCCGATTTTTTCCTGGTCGGCGAGGTTATTCACACCAACAACTTCCAGCAGAACGTCTGCCCCGAGCGGCTCAATTCCATCACCAACTATGAGGGATTCCGCAGCATGCTATCGGCGTTTAATTCGGGGAATCTCTTTGAGATCGAGCACAACATGTCCCGCCTGTTCGCCTCCACGCCGTGGGCGCTCTTCCCGGGTAAAAATCTTCTGAACTTCGTGGACAATCACGATGTCGAGCGCGCCTGTACGGCGCTCAAAAACAAGGCGAATCTCAACAATCTCTACACGCTGCTCTTTACGATGCCCGGCATTCCCTGCATTTATTACGGTTCGGAGTTCGGCGCGGAGGGGGATAAGTCCGATCTCGATTACAAGCTGCGCCCCTTCATCGGCGATATCGATAAAACGGCGCATCCCGAACTGGTCGCGCATATCAAAAAGCTTTCTGCCATCCGCAGGGGCTCTCCCGCGCTCGCATACGGGACGTATGCCAAGGCGACGTGCATGAATACCAATTTCTCCTTTGTGCGGGAGTATCAGGGGGAAAAGATTATCGTCGCCGTCAATATCGGCGACGGCGACTGCACCGTGCGCGTCGAGGAAGCGGAAGGAGTCAACCTTCTGGACGGACAGGTGCGCAACCTTAACGATATCTATCTGCCGCCGCACACCGCGTGCATCTATCGTAAAAATTGAGACATACAAATGTAAAATGCAAACCAAATTTGTGAATTTGCTTTTTATTAAATTTTAAGTAAAATATTTCAGAATAATGTTGACAAAATGCAAATCTCTGCTATAATATGGGCGAAGATCAGCGAGGGTACCGACCTCAATATATACACATGCTGATCAAGGGCAGCTGACCCTGACCGAAGACGCGGCGAAACAGCGAAGGAGAAAACATGGTACAGTACACGTTGGACGCAAAGAAGAGGGGGGTAGATGTCTCCAAGGAACTCTACGGCATCTTCTTCGAGGACATCAATCAGTCTGCAGACGGCGGTCTGAATGCGGAAATGGTCATCAACAACTCGTTTGAATTTGCGTATTTCGCGTACGACGATTTCAACGGCGAAAGCCCTGTGGATGCGCGCAGTGCAAACTGGTTCTACTGGGACATCTACGGCGCAGGCCCCAGGTATATTTCCGACAGGGGCGGTATGAATGCCAATAACCCGCACTATATGGTGCTCCATGTCGGCGGAATCTATCATCTGGAAAATCCCGGCTATTACACCAACGGCGGGTACGATATGTACGGTATGCCCGTCTATAACAAGGAGACCTATAATTTCTCCATGTGGGTGAAGCGCATGGGTTTCAAGGGCGTTGCCAAGGTATATATCCGCGGCGCGCACGGCCGCCACACGACCATCGGCGAGATCGCGATCCCCGAGGGTAACGAGGGCGACTGGATCAAAGTCACCACCTCCGTCGTGGCAGAAAAGGATACGATGGGGCGCCTGTGCATCGTGCTCGAGGGCAACGGCATGATCGGCATCGACTACGTCTCCCTGCTTCCTGCGACGACCTGGGGCGACCCCAACAAGTATCGCAACGGCAAGCTTTCTCCCCGCCTTGTGCAGGTCCTGAAGGACTGCCACCCCTCGTTCGTCCGCTTCCCCGGCGGCTGCGTCGTCGAGGGCGACGTCTCCTTCGACTATCAGTACAAGTGGCGCAACACGGTGGGGCCTCTGGAACAGAGAAAGCAGATCCCCAACCTCTGGCGCTATCTGCAGTCCTACGGGATCGGCTTCTATGAGTACTTCTGCCTGTGCGAGGATATCGGCGCAACGCCGCTTCCCGTGCTCCACTGCGGGCTTCTCTGCCAGATCCGTATGGGCGAGCAGCGCAAGACGGGGTACCAGCGCATCATGCCCGGCACGCCGGCATTCAAGACGGAGGTCATCGACAACGTCGCCGACCTCATCTACTTCGCCAAGGGCGACGTTTCTTCGAGCGATCCCAACGAGTCCTACTGGGCAAAGGTGCGTACCGATATGGGGCACCCCGCGCCCTTCGAACTCAAGTATATCGGCATCGGCAACGAGAACTGGGGCTATGAGTACTTCGATAACTTTGCATCCTGCCTTCTCGGCGTGCGCCAGTACCGCTACAAGGGCAGAATGACCGACCTTCTCAAACTCTTTGATATCACGGTCGTGACGTCGGCAGGCGTGGATATCCGCCCGCAGGACAGCAACGACAGCTGGAAGGTCATCAACGAAAAGTACCGCGACATGATCGTGGACGAGCACGTCTACAACTCCTATCAGTGGTTTATCGACAACACAAAGCGCTATGACTGCTACGACAGAGACGGCGCAAAGGTGTTCATGGGAGAGTACGCCATGCACACGATGTCGGACGGCAGAGGCCGTCTCAACGGCGACAACAACCTGCGCAGCGCCCTTGCGGAAGCGGCATTCCTGACGGGCTGCGAGCGCAACTCTGACGTCGTCAAGATGACCTGCTATGCGCCTCTGTTTGCGTCCACGCTCAACTATCGCTGGACGCCCGACATGATCTGGTTCAACGCGCACGAAGTCATGCTGACGCCCAACTACTACGTGCAGCAGATGTTTGCTGCCAACGTCGGCAACTATACGCTGACCGATGTCTCCGAGGTCAATGACGAAAACGCGGGCGGACTTTTGTTCGGCGGTCACCGCACGGCGAGCGCCGTCAGGAGCGTCACGGTGCGCGATCTCAAGACGGGCGAGACGCTCTATCACCACGACTTCAAGGACGGAATGGGCGGCTGGAAGGTTTATCCCAATTCCCGCGGCGGTCATATCGAAAACGGTGAGCTCATCGTCGAGGAGAGCGAAGCGTTCAACGGCTTCTACTATGATGATCAGAAGTTCAGCGACTGCGAAGTTCTCATCGATTTCCGCAGATTGTACGGCGAGCAGTCCTTCATCGCAGGCGTCGGCGTTGCCGATGTCCGCGACGCGGGCACCATCGATTGCGCGGGCTTCTCCATCTGCTGCCAGTACGGCAAGAACCATAAGGGCTATGACGTCTCCTTCGACAAGCGCGTTGACTTTATGCGCACTGTCTGCGAGATGATGGGCAAGGATAAATTCCTCGGTTACAGCCCCGAAGGCAACACCATCAAGCTCGTCTATACCAAAAAGACGTTCACGGCGTCCATCAAGAAGGACGGCGAGTGGCACGAAGTGCTGTTCAAGAATATCTGGAAGGTCAACGAGCGTATCTTCCAGTCCGCGACCGTGGGCGACGACGGCAAGATCTATCTGAAGGTTGTCAACGTCTCGGGCAAGGACGAGGAGATGCAGGCAAAGCTTGTCGGCTTTACGGGCAAGACCAAGGCGCACGTCACGACGCTGTGGCACGAGGATGTGACGGTCATCAATGAGATCGGCGTCCGCTACGGCAAGCAGATCAATATTGCGCCTGTCGAGAGCGATATCGCACTGGACGGCGATACTCTGAAGGCGACCATCAAGAACAACAGCGTTTCGGTCTTTGTAATCGAGTAACTGAAAGGCTTGAAAGCCGACCCGTTCGCGGGTCGGCTTTTTCGTATACAGAAAAAAAGCATAATCGACGGACTTGTCCCATACCATATACCATGCTGGAATTTCTTCCGCCGCGCATTCTGGATGCAGTGCGGCATGTCAATCTCAATTCCCTGTATGAACTTCGCATCCGTGCGGACAAACCGCTGCGTGCCAATGTCGGCGGGGAGTATTGTTACCTCGGCGATCGCGGGACGAGCGTGCGGGCGGGGGACGCGCTTCTGCCGACGATGCAGGAGGTCGAGGACATCGTCTTTGCGGCGAGCGGCTACTGCGTGTATTCGGTCGCCGAACAGATCAAGCAGGGCTTTGTGACGGGCGCCTGCGGCGAGCGCATCGGAATCTGCGGCTCCTATGTCTATGAAAACGGGGGCGCGCTCTCCATCCATGCCGTGACCTCGGTGTGCATCCGCATTCCGCACGCAGTGGAGGGCTGCGCCGCGGCAGTGTATGAGAGATGTTTGCAAGATCGGATGCGCTCTCTCCTTATTCTCTCGCCGCCCGGGGAGGGTAAGACGACCATGCTGCGCGATCTGACGCGCCTCGTCTGCGAGCGACGCGGGCTGAATGTGCTCGTGAGCGACGAGCGCGGGGAACTTTCAGCGGGCGATCTGGGGGCGACGGCGGACGTCGTGCGGTATGCCGACAAACTCACCGCATTCACGGCGGGGATCAGAGCGATGCGCCCCGATCTCGTCGTCACGGACGAGCTGCTCCCGGAGGACTATGCGGCAGTGAAGCGGGCGATCGAGAGCGGTATCTTTGTATTTGCGTCGGCGCACTTGAAGCGGGTGCGGGACGTGCCGCAAAAGCTCTTTGAGCGCTATGTCGTGTTGGACGGGCTGGGGCGCGTCGGCGCCATATACGGAGCGGACGAGCGTGCTATGGCTTAAGCTGCTTTTGGCGGGCTGCGTCATCGCGTTCGGTGTCGGCATGGGCTATTTTGCGGCGGGAAAGTACCGCAGCCGGGCGCGCTTCTTTGCGCAGCTGCATGATTTCAACGAAAGGTATCTGACGGAACTTGGCTATGCGAGAAAGCCGCTTTCTGTTCTGCTGAAGGAATATACAGGCAGCGGGGACTTTCAAAGGACGCTCGAGCGCTTTTCTTCCGAGCATGTGGCGCAGGTGCGGCTTTCCTATCTGACCGATGCGGAAAAGAAGGAGTGCTCGGACTATTTCTCCATGCTCGGGCGCGGCGACGCGCGCTCCCAGCGCGAATATTTCGGCGCGCGGAGGGGTGCGCTCGGCGAGAAGAAGTCCGCGTGCGAAAAGCAAGCAAAAGAGAAGGGGGAGCTTTACCTCAAGTTGGGGCTTTTGGCGGGGCTTGCCTTTGTCATTCTCATCGTGTAATGGATATCTCCATCATCTTCAAACTGGCGGCAATCGGCATTATTGTGACGGTCGTCTGCCAGGTCTTAAAAAAGTCGGACAGAGACGATATCTCCACCGTCGTCTCCATTGTGGGACTCGTGCTCGCCCTGACGGTCGCCGTGACGATGATCGGCGATCTGTTTGAGACGGTACAGGAAATTTTCGGAGTGACATGACGACGCAGATCTTTCAGCTCGTGGGCGTTGCCTTTGTGACGGCGGTCGCGGCGATCCTTGTAAAGAGCACGAAGCCCGAGCTTGCCCTTGTCGTGACCATTGCGGGCAGTATCATCCTGCTGCTGTTTGCGCTTGAGATCTTCCGCGGCAGCATGGATATCTTTGCGGAGATCGCCGAAGCGACGGGGTTGAGCGCGACGATCGTCAGGACGCTTTTAAAGATGGTCGGGATCGGATATATCGTGGAGTTCAGCGCGGGCGTCCTGCATGATTTCGGGCAGGATTCTCTGGCGGACAAGCTCATCTTTTGCGGAAAGATCGTCATTCTTGTCCTCGCCGTTCCCATTCTGGAGAGCGTCTTGGGACTGGTAAGCGATCTGTTGGGGCTGATCACATGAGGTGTGCATTTTCGTTCAGGCGGCGCGTCATGGCTCTGTTTGCGCTGCTATGCCTGCTCCTTTTGTGTCTGACGCTGTCTTCGGAGCCGGTCGCAGCTTCCGCACTCACGGCGGAGGAAGAGGCGGCGATTGAGCAATTGCAGGAAGAGGTCCAAAAGCTTCTGGACGCGCTGGATACCGAGGAGTTGGAGGCATATCTCGCGACCCTGCCGCAGTACGAAGGGAGCGATCTCAAGGAGATGCTGGCGAGCATCGTCACGGGGGATTTTTCGCTCGACTATTCCTCGCTGTGGCAGTCGGTGCTTGCGCTCGTCTGGGAGGAGGGGAAGGTCATGCTTCCCGCCTTTGCGGTCATTCTGGCGGTGACGTTGCTCTGTGGCATTCTCAACTCTGCCAAGAACGGATTTCTGAAGAGCACGATGACCGATATCATCCACTTTGCCGCCTATCTTTCGGTCGGCGCGGTGCTGCTCTCCGTTCTGATCTCCGTCCTGCAGGCGGGCTTTTCTGCGATCGGAAGTATGCAGCGGCAGATGCAGATCATCTATCCCATCCTGCTTACGCTGATGGCGGCGAGCGGGGGCGCTGTGTCGGCGGGGATCTATCGCCCTGCCGTCGCCTTTCTCTCGAGCGCTGTGTGCGAAATGTTCACTGCCGTGGTGCTGCCGACGTCCGTCGTTGTCATCGTGCTCACCTTTGTCGGCAGTCTCTCCGACGAGGTCAAGACGAGCAAACTCGGGGATTTTTTCAAGAGCGTCAACAAATGGCTCATCGGACTTGCGCTCGGACTCCTGGGCATCTTTCTCACGGTGCAGGGCATCACGGCGGCGCAGTACGACGGGATCTCGCTGCGCGCGGCAAAGTATCTCGTCTCGGGCTCGGTCCCCATTGTGGGCGGCTTTTTATCGGGCGGGCTCGATCTTGTGCTGGCGGGGAGCGCGCTTATCAAGAATGCCGTCGGGTCGTTTGCCGTCTTTTTGTTGTTCGGCGCCATCCTTCGTCCCGTGCTCCTGTTTGCGGCGTTCCAGCTCTTTTTACGGCTGAGTGCCGCCGTGGCGGAGCCGGTCGGGGGTAGGATCTCAGCCTTTCTGTCCCGCCTTGCGTCTGATTGCGGGTTCTTCCTCGCGGGACTGTGCTGCATCGCCTTTCTGTATTTTCTCACGCTCATTTTGCTCGTCTGTTCTACGGGAGTGATCTTCTGATGATGCAGTATATTTTAAGCATTGTCGGCGTCGTGCTGTTGTCGGCGCTCATCGCGATCGTCGCGCCAAGCGGCAAGATGGGGCAGTTTCTGAAGGGGGCGACCAAACTCGTCACGCTCTTTGTGATGCTCGCGCCGCTCAGGGGGCTTATTTCGGGCGAGGGACTTACCTTTTCTGTCGCCGAGCTGGAGACGGATGAAGCGTATCTTGCGTACTGCGCGCAGGAACTTGCCGCGCAGGACGAGGAGGAAATTGTCCTCTGGCTCGACGAGACATACGGCGTCGCGGGTCAGGCGCAGGTCGAGCGCAATGCAGATACGACATTTTCCTATCAAAAAATCGCTGTTACCATCACAAATTTCGGAATATATGAACAGGACGAGCATATACATATTAGTGAGCAGATCGAAAATGCGCTTGAAACCCGTTACGGATGCGAAGCGGAGGTCATGTGAAAGAGGCACTGAAAAAGCTGTGGGAAAATAAGACGGCGCGCATTCTTCTCATTGCCCTGATAGCGCTTGCGCTGCTTCTGGGATGCTGGTTTGTCTTCGGAAAGACGGAGGTCGCGCCAACGGGCACCTATGCGCCCACCGCGCAGGAAGAACGGATCGGCGCGCTGCTTTCGGAGATCGATGGTGTTGAGCGTGTGACGGTCATGGTCACGGAGGAGGACGGCGTTCCGGTCAGCGCGGTGGTCGTATTTGACGGCGAGGACGGAATCCTCGTCCGCCTCAGGATCACGCAGATCACGGCAAACGCGCTCAATCTTGCGGACAATCGGATCTATGTGTATCCGTCTGACAAAAAATAATTGTATAGAAGGAGAATAGAAATGTCCAACACCAAGAAAATTGCCCTGATGTCGACGCTCGTCCTGCTGCTCGCCGTGACGGCTGTCTGCAACTTTGTCCTTGCGGGGACGCAGTCACAGGACGTAGACGCCGCAGTCGAAGCAAACTATTTCACGACATATCGCGCCGAACGAAATACAACGCGAAGCGAAGAGTTTGTGCAGCTTGATAGCATCATTTCGGCGTATGAGCCGGGTACGGAGGAGTACGATGCCGCCGTTGCGCGCAAGCAGGAACTCGTGGAGATGATGGAGGATGAACTCATCATGGAATCCATCATCAAGACGATGGGCTTCTCCGATGCGGCGGTTGCGATCGGGGATTCGGAAAATATCAACGTCTTTGTCAATTCCAGCGAACTGACGAGCGAAATGGTCACAAAGATCTTCTATGTGCTGGAAGAGGAACAGCAGGTGCGGGACGGAAATATTATAATTATGCCTGTTTACGCGGAAAGTTGAAAAAAACAGTGGTAAATTTGCAAAAGATGTGCTATAATGGTTGCAAAGGAGACTGTTATGGCAAGTATCAAGTACAATCCCAACGGTCAGAAGGGAAAAATTACCTATAATTCGGATATCGTGAGCGGCATTGCCGTTCTCAGCCTGCGCGAGACGGAGGGGATCGAGCTCGTGTCGTCCAAAAATCACGGCATCAAGATCTGCTTTGAGAAAGAGGGCGTCTTTGTGGATATCTCCGTCATTGCATACTATGGCTACAAGGTGCCCGAACTTGCGTTCCGCATCCAGCAGAATATCAAGCAGATGGTGGAGTCCATGACGAAGTACAAGATCGCGAAGGTGGACGTCCACGTTACGAGCGTCATTTTTCCTGCGTCCAGGACGCAGCCGCCTGTGGAACAGGAAGCGCCCGTTGAACAAGCGGCAAACGCATAACAAATGCGCCGTTCCCTCTCGCTTGCGAGGGGGAACGATTTACATGAGGATAACATTATGAGAAGTGATGCGCGGGAAGCCGCATTCAAGATCGTGTTCGCAGACCTGTTCGGCGGCGACGGCGAAAAGAACTTTCGGGCAGGCGTCTACCGGCTCGCAAAGCTCAAAGAGGAGGAGATAGCGTTTGCAGAACGCATCGTAAACGCTGTTCTGATGCATAAGGACGAGCTGTCCAGGGAGATCGCCGAGACGGTGACGCGCTTTGCGGACTATCGCATCTACCCCGCAGACAAGGCGGCAATGCTCATCGCCCTTGCGGAGATCAGGTATATGGACGATATTCCGCCCGTTGTCTCCGTTTCCGAGGCAACGGCGATCGCACGCAAGTACTCTACGGAGAAGTCGGCGGACTTTGTCAACGGCGTATTGGGGGGAATCATCAACAAATGACGATCATCGACGGAAAAAAGACCGCCGCCGAGATCCGCGCGCAGCTGCGCGGCAAAACGGCGGCATTTGAAGAAAAATACGGTCAAAAGGTGGGACTTGCGGTCGTGCTGATCGGCGAGGATCCCGCCTCGCAGGTCTATGTCCGCAACAAGATCAGGGGATGCGAAGAAGCGGGGATCCGCTCCTTTGCGCATTACCTGCCCGCGGACGTTGCGCAGGCGGAGGCGGAGGAACTGGTGCGCGCGCTCGCTTCGGACGATGCGGTGCACGGCATCCTCGTTCAGCTTCCTTTGCCCAAACATCTGAATGCGGACAAAATTCTCGCATGTATCCCCGCAGAGAAGGATGTGGACGGATTTTCCGCGGAAAATATCGGAAGACTTGCGCGAAACGAGGAATGCACTGTCGCCTGTACGCCTTTGGGCGTCATGGAGCTTCTGCACCGCTACGGCGTGGAACCGCGCGGCAAGCGCGCCGTCGTCATCGGCAGAAGCAACATTGTCGGGCGTCCTATGGCGCTCCTGCTGCTCAATGCCGATGCGACCGTGACAATTTGTCATTCGCGCACCGTCAATCTGGCGGAAGAGTGTGCGCGCGCCGATATTCTGATCGCGGCGATCGGGAAGCCCAACTTTGTCACGGCCGATATGGTAAAGGAGGGCGCTGTCGTCATCGACGTCGGGATCAATCGCGTGGACGGCAAACTCGTGGGGGATGTGGACTTTGCGGCGGTCTCGCAGAAGGCGTCGCTGATTACGCCCGTCCCCGGCGGCGTCGGTCCCATGACAATCGCAATGTTGCTGCAAAATGCAGTATCCTGTGCGGAGCGTGCGATGCGATGAACTTTCACGACCGGTATGAAATTTACCGCGCACACTTTGAAGCGTATCTGCAAAAGAAGTGCGCGGAGATGGCGTTTGAGCCGAAAATTCTCACGGAGAGCATGCGCTACTCCCTGCTTTCAGGGGGCAAGCGTGTGCGCCCCGTGCTCTTTTTTGGTGCGCTTGCGGCATTTGGTGTTGATTGGCGGAGCAACGAAGATTTTGCCGTCGCGCTGGAGAGCATTCACACCTATTCGCTCATCCATGACGATCTGCCCGCTATGGATAACGATGACTTCCGCAGGGGCAGGCCGTCCAACCATAAAGTGTTCGGCGAGGCAAATGCCATTCTGGCGGGAGATGCTCTGCTTTCCTATGCCTTTGATCTGCTGCTTGCTGCGTGCGGGCGGGGCGAAGGGTATCTGCGCGCCGCGCAGGCGCTCTCAAAGGCTGCGGGTGCCGCGGGAATGGTCGCGGGGCAGTCGGCGGACCTGCTCTATACGGGCGAAAACGGCGGAGAAGCGGAGCTTCTTTGGATCTATCGCAACAAGACGGGGCGCCTGATTGCCGCGCCGCTCGTCATGGCGGCGTGCATCGCGGAAAAATATGCGGCAGAAGCGGAAGAATTTGGTCTGGAACTCGGAAATCTGTTCCAGCTGACGGACGACATCCTCGATGCGTCGGGTGAAAGCGGGAAGCTCGGAAAGACGGTTGGAAAGGACGAAGCGGAACAAAAACTGACCGCGGTCAAAGTGTATACGCTTGCGGGTGCAAGAGAGCGGGCGGAAGTCTGTGCCGCGCACTGCAAAACCATTCTTGCTGCGATGAAGGATGCGGACACCGCTTTTTTGTATGGGATCGTTGATTACGTCCTGAAGAGGGACAGGTGAAACATGGTGCAGATCATGTCACACGAGGCGCTTTGCGGCGCCTCCATTGCGCAATTAAAGAAATATTGCGAGCAGCTGCGGGAGGAGATCTTTCAGACGGTTGCCGTGCGCGGCGGGCATCTCGCGTCCAACCTTGGGGTCGTGGAGCTCACGGTGGGGCTGCACCGCGTATTTGAGTTTCCCAAGGATAAGATCATTTTTGACGTCGGGCACCAGTGCTATGTGCACAAACTTCTCTCCGGGCGCGCTGAGCGCTTCTTTACTCTGCGCCAGAGAGGGGGGATTGCCGGATTCCCCAAGCGGTCGGAGAGCTCGTATGACAGCTATGATACGGGGCACGCGGGGACATCCGTCTCTGCCGCGCTCGGCATTGCCAAGGCGCGCGATTTAAAGGGCGAGGATTTTCAGGTTGTTGCCCTGATCGGCGACGGCTCGCTCAATAATGGCCTCGTCTACGAGGCGCTCAACAGCTTAAAAATTCTCAATACCAAGGTACTCATCGTCTTAAACGACAATGGCATGTCCATTTCGCCCACCGTCGGCGGCACGCATGAGGTGCTGAATGAGATGAAGTGTGGCGCTGCGTCGCAGGAAGATATCGCCCTCTTTGAGCGGTATGGCCTGAAATATATGGGCATCTATAACGGGAACGACCTTGCAGAGGTCATCCCCGCCTTAGAACAGGCGAAGGCGGCGCTCGCTTCAGACAGCGTGCTTTTGCATGTCACGACGCGAAAGGGGCAGGGATATGCGTTTTGTGAGCAGGAGCCGGGCAGAACGCACGGGATCTCGCCCGCCAAGCCGAAGTCTGAATACTCCGCGGCGCTGGGGGAAGAGCTCGTTGCCATGGCGAAAGAGGACGAGAGAATCGTTGCTGTCACGGCTGCAATGACGGATGCGCTCGGTCTGCGTCCCTTCTTCAACAAATTCCCCGAGCGGGCGTACGACGTCGGGATCTGCGAGGAGCATGCCTCGGTGCTCGCTGCTGCGCTTGCGACGCAGGGGATGCGCCCTTATTATGCCATCTATTCCACCTTTTTGCAGCGCGCCTTCGATGAAATTATTCACGATATCTGCGGACAGAATCTGCCTGTCACGCTCTGCATTGACCGTGCGGGGATCTCCGGCTCGGACGGGGAGACGCATCAGGGCGTATTTGACCTGTCCTATCTTGCGTCAATCCCCAATCTGACGATCGCGATTCCCAAAAATATTGTAGAATTTCGCGCCATACTACGCGAGAGCGCGCATATGAACGGGCCGCTTGCCATCCGCTACCCGAGAGAGGGGGAGGAGGGCATCTCAGACGGCATTGAAGTAGGGAAATTTGAAGTTTTGCATAGTACTATGTCTGACATAATAATCTATGCGGCGGGCGAACGGTGCATCAAACTTGCGCAGAACGTCATACTGGCGGCGCAAAAGGAGGGAATTGAAGTTTCCCTCGTCAATGCGCGCTTTGTAAGGCCGCTGGATACGCAGATGCTGCTTGAACGGAAGGAAAAGTATGTCATTACCTTGGAAGATAACGTCCTGCGCGGCGGCATTGGCGAGGCGATCGCAAATGTTCTTGTCAACAGCGGTAAGTTTGTCTATTCCTTCGGCTATCGCGATGCATTTATTCCGCACGGCGGCGTAGCGGAGCTGATGGAAGAATTCGGACTGAATGCGGATGACATCCTTCAATGTATTAGGGAGTGTCATGCGCGCGGATAGCTTTTTTGCGGAAAAGTACGGTTCGCGGACGCGTGCAAAGGAGATCCTGAAAAAGGGACTTATCCTGCGCGGCAAAAAAGCGCTTTCGCCTGCGGACGACGTGTCCGATGCCGACCAATTTACCTTTCTCTCGGATGAGGCGCTGCGTGTCTCGCGCGGCGGCTATAAATTGGAACGTGGACTTTTGGCGTTCTCGCAGAGCGTCGAAGGAGGGGTATTTGCCGATTTCGGTGCGAGCACGGGCGGTTTTTGTGAGGTGCTCTTATCGCGTGGTGCGCGGCGCGTGTATGCCGTCGACGTCGGGAAAGATCAGCTTGCGCCCTCGGTTGCGTCCGATCCGCGCGTTATCGTGATGGACGAGACGAATGCTCGTTATCTTCGCTGCGAAGATTTTGACCTTCCCCTTGACGGCATTGTCTCCGATCTGAGTTTTATTTCGCTTTCGTACGTTCTGCCCGTTATTTCTGAGCTGTTGGACGATGCGGGCAGGGCGTTTGTGCTTTTTAAGCCGCAGTTCGAATGCGGCGGGGTCGGACTGAAAAAGGGCGGCATTTTACCCGTCAAAATGCACGGTGCGCTGCTGTCGCAGTTTTACGATCAATGCCTTGCCGTGCAGCTCGCGCCTCAGGGGATCGTCAACGCGCCCATCCATGCACATAAAAATGTGGAATACATTGTATTCTTAAAAAAGGGCGGGGTGCCGATCGCGCGGGAGCAATTTTTGCACCGCGCACAGGAGCGCCCTTTCCCGGAAGAAATTTGAGAAAACCCCTTGCATATATTCACCAATTGTTGTATAATAACCGCAAATGAAACTCGGGATCTTTTACAACCGCGATCAGGCTGACGCCTCCGTCGCAGAGCGCCTCGCAGCAGACATACGCCGTCATGGACATGCCGCGATCATTTACAGCGATCTGAAGGAGATCGGGCAGGTCGACAGGCTCATCGTGCTCGGCGGCGACGGCACGATGCTTCGTGTCGCCCTGCGCGCGTCCGTTTTGAATATTCCCATTGTGGGCGTCAATTTCGGTACGCTCGGCTTTCTTACGGAGTTCGAGCGCGACGAGTTCGAGCGCGTTGTGCCGCTTGCGTTGGACGAACATTGTGCCATGCTCAGGCGCTCCATGCTGGAGGCGGAGCTCAACGGGAAGACGTTTGACTGTCTCAATGAGCTTGCTTTGCTGCATCCCGTCTATCCGGGAAGGGCGAACAAGGTCGTGCGGATCGCCGTCACCATCGACGGGAGCCATGCAGGCGAGTTCGTCGCGGACGGGCTCATCGTGACGACGCCGACCGGCTCCACCGCCTATTCGCTTTCGGCGGGCGGGAGCATCATGACGCCCGACTGCGAGACCTTCCAGCTCACGCCCGTCTGCGCGTTTTCCATGCGCAGCCGTCCCATTGCCTATTCTGATAAGAGTGAACTGGGCTTTTCCCTCTTGAAGGGGGAAGTCGTGCTCTACGGGGACGGCGTCTACCTCGGGGAAGCGGGCGCAGACGATCGGCTGATCGTGCGAAAATCCGCGCGCACCGTCACATTTCTGACGCGGGGGCTGAGCGAGTATTTCCGCCGCATGACGGAAAAGATCAATTAAGGGGGCATGGGATGATGCGCAATCAGCGACAGGAAGCCATCCTTTCGCTCATTGAGGAGCGTGAAATCGAAACGCAGGGGGAACTGTGTGCGGCGCTTGCCGCGCGCGGTTTTTCCGTGACGCAGGCGACGGTCTCCCGCGACGTGAAGGACCTGCATTTGTTCAAGGTCCGCGGGACGCAAAAGCGCTTCCGCTATGCCTGCGCGGCGCAGTCGGAGGGGACGCTTTCGGAAAAGCACCGCGAGTTGTTCCGTGCAAGCGCGCTCACCGTCCGTCCCGTCGGGAACCTGGTCGTCGTCAAGACGCTGCCCGGCAGCGCGTCCAACGCGGGCGTTGCGGTGGATGAACTTGCCTTCCGCGAGGTCGCGGGGAGCATTGCGGGGGACGACACCCTGCTTCTCATCTGCGAGAGTACGGAGGACGGCAAGGCGGTTGCGGAGCGGCTCTTAGCCGTCATCAAAGGTTGATATGTTACAAAAGCTGCTCATACAAAATGTTGCGCTCATCGAGCGCGCTGAGTTGGAATTTTCGCCCGGCGTCAATGTGCTGTCTGGCGAGACGGGCGCGGGAAAATCGGTCATTTTGGACGCGATCGACTTTGTGCTCGGCGCCAAGGCGGACAGGAGCCTGATTCGCTCGGGCGAGTCCTTTTGCGCCGTGCGCGCCGAATTTTCCTGTTCCGATCCCCGCGTTGCGGCGCTGCTTGAGGAATTGGACGTGGAGCCGGACGAGACGCTCATCCTCTCCAGGCGGCTCTCGGCGGACGGCAAGGGCGCGCTGAAGATCAACGGCTGCGCCGTAACGGCGGGCATGCTTCGCCGCCTGACTGCGCTTTTGGTGGACGTCCACGGGCAGAGCGAGCATTTTTTCCTCTTGAAAGAGTCCAATCAATTAAAGCTTCTCGATGACGTGGCGGGCGAGGCAGTCGCTGCCGTCAAGGAGCGCCTGAATGCCCTGCTTGCGCGCAGAAAGCAGATCGTCGCGGACCGCGCAAAGTTCGGCGGGGACGAGAGCGAGCGGGAACGCCGCCTCGATATCCTGAAATTCCAGATTGATGAGATCGGACGGGCGGACCTCAGGGAGGGGGAGGAAGAGGAACTCATCTCCTTCCGCGACCGCTGGCGCAACGCCGAAAGAATCCTCGACGCACTGGGTGCAGTGCGGCAGTACCTCGGGGCGGACGGCGGCGGTGCCGATACGCTGCGCAGTGCACAGCGCGCGCTTTCGCCCATCGGTCGGTTGGATGAGCGGTATGCGGCGCTCTCTGAGCGCCTGGAGGCAGCAGCTGCGGAAGCCGAGGATATTGCCGAGACTGCGCAGGAGTATGGGGACGAACTGGACATTGACGAGCGAGAAGCGGAGCGCGTTGAAGCGCGCCTGGATGAACTCAAGGCGCTCAAGAAAAAATACGGCAGTTCGGTCGCGGAAATTCTCGCCTTTCATCAGCGCGCGGAAGAGGAGTATGAGATGCTCTCGGACAGCGGCGCGCGGTACGAGGCGCTGGGCGCCGAACTGGAAAAGACGGAGGACGCGATCTTTGCTGCCTGCCGGGCGCTGACCGGGGCGCGCAAGAACGCTGCGGAGAGTTTTACGTCACGCGTCACAAAGGAACTCAAAACGCTCAATATCGCCTCCCCGCAGTTTGAAATACGCTTCGGGGACTATACACGCGAGGACGTGTCGCACGCGACAAGCGAGGGGCTGGGCAGCGTCACCTTCCTGTTCTCCGCCAATGCGGGCGAGCCGCCCAAGGAACTGGGCAAGATCATCAGCGGCGGTGAAATGAGCAGATTTATGCTCGCCGTCAAGACGCAGCATTCCGCGGTCGCCATCGGGACGTATATCTTTGACGAGATCGATGCGGGCATCGGCGGAAAGACGGCGCGTTCGATCGCGGAGAAGTTCTGCAAGATTGCGCAAAACGTGCAGATCATTGCGGTGTCCCACTTAGCGCAGATCGCCGCGTGCGCCGATCGGGAGTTCTATATCGAAAAGCGGGAAGAGGGCGGCAGGACGTTCACGGTCATCAACGCCCTGGAGGGCGAGGCCCGCGTCAAGGAGATCGCGCGTCTGATCGGCGGGGATACGGAGAGCGAACTTGCGCTCCGCCATGCGGGGGAGTTGCTGGAAAACGCCGCCGCTTACAAAAAATCCCTCTCGCAATCGGAATAGAAATTGCATAGATCGTTTGCAGCTTACGCAAAGTAACTTCTGTTACGGAGGTTGGGATGCGTAAGCTGTTTTTTGTTCTCACGGGCGCACTGCTGCTCTGTTTTACACTCTGCGGCGGAGGGCGTGCAGCCGAAGCCGCCGCGCCGCAATACTATCTCGGCGGCATGACGGCGGGCTTCTCGCTCTCTGCAAACGGCGTGGAGATTGTCGGACTCAAGGAGGTCGCTTCGGAAAAAGGCGTCTGCTGTCCTGCGGCGGATGCGGGCATCCGGACGGGGGACAAGATCGTCGCCGTAGACGGCATCCACACCAGGACGATTGAAGACCTCGGCGCTGCGCTTGCCCGCGGCGCAGGGAAGCAGTCGGAGTTTACGCTCAAACGGAGCGGAACGAGCATCAAGGTGAACGTCACGCCCGTGAAAGATGCGGCTGCCGCGCGCTATAAGATCGGGGTCCTCATCCGCGACGAACTCTCCGGCATCGGCACGGTCACTTACATTGAAAAGGTCAGCAGGCGCTTCGGCTCCCTCGGGCACGCCGTTTGCGATGAGGCGCACGAGTCGCTCACCGTTGCTGATTCCTCCGTGTATCTGTGCAATATCATTGGCGTCAACCGCGGCGAGCGCGGCAGGGCGGGAGATCTGAAGGGACTGTTTTTGAGCGACGATAAGATTGCCTCTGCGGATAAGGTCTGCGAAACGGGGCTGTATGGTACGTTTGATGAGGACTATGACTATTCCGCCCTCCCGACGGTGGAGATCGCATCGCTTGCGGCGGCGACGATCGGAAGCGCTGTCATCTATTCGACGATCGACGGTACGGAGCCGCAGGCATACGACGTGGCGATCGCGAAGGTCGATCCCAACAATAAGCAGAACAAAAACTTTGTCATCAAGGTGACGGATGAGGACCTCCTGCGCGAGACGGGCGGGATCGTGCAGGGCATGAGCGGCAGTCCCATCGTGCAGGGCGGGAAACTTATCGGCGCCGTGACGCACGTCTTTCTCAACGATCCGACGCGCGGCTACGGCATCGGCATTGAAAAAATGATCGGAAACTAAGAAAAATGGGCGGCAACGTCCTTTTTTTCTGCCATTTTTATGGTCGATAAATAAAATTTTACAAGTATCACAAACTGCGGGTATGAAAAAGAGTTTGATTTGCGCCGCGGCGGCACTTCTGTGTATCGCGGCAGTAGGAGGCGGCACAACGATCGCCGCAAGCGCCGAGGAAGTTCAGCTTTCCTGTAAGGCGGCATATCTGATGGATGAGACGAGCGGCGTACAGCTGTATGCCAAGAACGAAAAGACGCGTCTGCCGATCGCAAGCATGTGCAAGATCATGACGCTGCTCCTCGCCTTTGAGGCGGTGGACTGCGGGGAGCTCACTTATGAGGAGGAAATCACGGTCTCCGAGCGCGCAGCGGGTATGGGCGGCTCGCAGGTTTTTTTGGGCGCGGGACTTTCCTATCGCACGGATGAACTGTTAAAGAGCATTGCGGTCTGCTCGGCGAATGACTCCTGCGTGGCGATCGCAGAGCGCATCGCGGGGAGCGAGGGCGCGTTCTGCGCGGAGATGAACGAACGCGCAAAAGAGCTTGGCGCGGAAAACACCCTGTTTGCCAATTGCACGGGGCTTCCCAAAGAACCGCAGTATTCCTGTGCGAAGGACGTCGCGCTCATGTTGCGCGCACTGCATAAATACGAAAAGTATCACGAGTATTCGCATATCTGGCTGGAGGACTTTGTTCACCCGGACGGCAGAACCACGCAGATGACCAACACGAACAAGCTCATCCGCTCCTATCAGGGCTGCGCAGGGGGCAAGACGGGCTTTACCAACGAGGCGGGCTTCTGTCTTGCGGCGGCGGCACAGCGGGGTGAGACACAGGTCATCTCCGTCGTCATCGGTGCGGACAGCTCACAAAACCGCTTTTTTGCCGTCAGTTCGCTGTTTGACTATGCCTTTGATAACTTTGAGAGCGTCACCTATCTCAGGGCGGGCGATGCGGCGGAGCGGGAAATCGCAGTGCGCGGCAGCCGCGTAAAAAATATGGCAGTGACTGCGGAACACACGCTCTCTGCGATCAGCCGCAGGGGGACAGAGGAAGCGTACGTGCTCGGCTATGAACTGGCAGAGGAAGCCCGCGCGCCCATCTGTCGGGGGGATGTCCTCGGGTACGCGGTCCTGACGCGGGACGGCGTAGAGGTGGACCGCGCCGCACTGCTCGCTGCGGAGGATGCTCCCGAATTTACCTGGTGGGAGGCATACCGCGAGGGCGCGCAGCATTGGCATCACGGATAAATTTGTGAGATAAAGTGACACGGCGGCGAAATTTTTTCCGCCGCGTCATTTTTTTATTGACCGAACTGGCGCATTTATGATAAAATAGTCGCATGATTCACGCAAGAGATACATTGAAAATCAACGAAAAGGGTCATCTTGAGATCGGCGGTGCGGACTGTACGGAGCTTGCGAGTCAGTTCGGTACGCCGCTCTATGTCTTTGACGAGGCATATATCCGCAGCATGATGCGCGTCTATCAGGACGCCATCGACGAAGAATATGACGGCAACGGGCTTGTCCTGTACGCGTCCAAGGCGTTCTCCTGCGAGGCAATGTACGCCATCGCAAAGCAGGAGGGCATCGGCGTCGACGTCGTCTCGGGCGGCGAACTGTACACCGCCATGCAGGCGGGCTTCCCTGCCAAAAAGATCACGATGCACGGCAACAACAAGCTGCCCTATGAGATCTCTTATGCGCTCGATTGCGGCGTCGGCACGATCGTCATCGATGCGTACACCGAAGCCGACCTCATTGAACGGGAAGCAGAGCGCCGCGACCTCGTGCAGGACGTGCTCATCCGCATCAACCCGGGCATAGAGGCGCACACGCACGCCTATGTGCAGACGGCGACGCCCGACTCCAAGTTCGGCTTCTCCATCGCAAGCGGCGCGGCGCAGCAGATCACCGAATATGTGCTCTCCAAGAAGCATTTGCGGCTGCGCGGCTTCCATTGCCATATCGGCTCGCAGATCTTTGAAAAGCAGTCCTTTGTGCTTGCGGCGGAAAAAAATCTTGCGTTCGTCGCTGAAATGAAGGAAAAGCTCGGCTTTGAAGCAGATTTGCTCAACATGGGCGGCGGCTTTGGCATCTGGTACACCGATGCGGACGCCAAGATCGAGCCGGAGGGGTATAGGGGTTATCTCACGGCGCTCCTTTCCACTGTCAAAGAAGGCTGTGAGCGGTACGGGCTGAAGCGTCCCTTCATTACGCTGGAGCCGGGACGCTCCATCGTCGGGGAAGCGGGCATCACCCTCTACACCGTGGGCGCGATCAAGGATATCCCCGGCATCCGCAAATATATCGCGGTCGACGGCGGCATGTTCGATAATCCCCGCTTTGCGCTCTATCAGAGCAAGTACACCGCAGTCCTTGCCAACCGCGCGGCGGAACAGCCCACCGAAGTCGTGGCGATCGCGGGCAAGTGCTGTGAGAGCGGCGACCTCATCGGGACGGAGTTCAACCTGCCCGAAGCAAAGATCGGGGATATCGTCGCCGTGCTCTCGACGGGCGCCTACAACTATTCGATGGCGTCCAACTATAACCGAAACTTCATTCCCGCGGCAGTCCTGGTGCGGGATGGAAGAGCGGAGTATATTATCAGGCCGCAGACGTATGAGGACCTCGTCCGCAATGACGTCATCCCTGCCCATCTGAAGTAAACATACCGATATCCGCGGCGCTGTCCGCGGATTTATATTTACAAAAGATACAATCTTTGTATTTCGACGAAAATTGTGTGATCGTTCCGTTTGAAATTGCGCGCAAGGCGGACATTTCCTTGCAATTTTGCCGCGAATCCTGTATAATGATTGATAAGTTATGGATTACCTCACTGAGTTGCTTGCGTCCTTCCTCGCCGTCGTCATCGTTCTGACGCTGCACGAGGTCGCGCACGCCGTCGTCGCCTATACCTGCGGCGATCCAACCCCCAAGTGGCAGCACCGCCTTTCGCTCAATCCCCTGCGGCACTTCGATCTGCTGGGGCTGATATGCTTTACCTTTGTCGGCTTTGGCTGGGCGAAACCCGTTGCGATCAATCCCAACAACTTCAGAAAGCCCCGCCTCGGCATGGGGCTGACGGCATGTGCGGGCGTTGTCACCAACTATGTCACGGCGTTTTTCTTTTATCCGCTCTATTGCGTGGTGGCCTATTATTTCCCCGATCTCGTCTTTCTCAGGGAGCTCATGCTCCTGTTTACCTATTATCTCTTTGCCTACAGCCTGAGCTTTTGTGTGTTCAATCTGCTGCCGTTCTATCCCCTGGACGGCTTCCGCATCGTGGACGCAGTCAACAAGCGCAGGGGGAAGGTCTACCGCTTCCTGCGCAATTACGGCTACTATATCCTGCTCGGGCTGATCGTGGAAAGTTTCATTTGCAGACTTTTTGTCGATTTCGGCGTCGGCGTCATGGGATATTTTGATATCCTTGGCTGGTTTATGTCCTTTGCAACGGGCATTCTCGGCTGGCCGATTCGGGCGCTCTGGGGGCTTGTGCCGTGGTAAACGAAGAGAAGATCCGCTCCATCAGCGAAAAATTCGAATCCAATGTCGATTATACGACTGTCCTATCCAACTTTGAAGGCCCGCTCGATCTTTTATTGTACCTCATCAACAAGGCGGAAATAGAAATCAAGGACGTCTTTGTCTCGCAGGTGACGGAACAGTTCCTCGCATATATGAAGGGGCTGCCCGATCTCGACGTCGACAAGGTCAGCGACTACCTCAACATTGCGGCGACCATCATCAAGATCAAGGCGCAGGCGCTGGTGCCCAATCTGGAAGAGGATCCCGAACTGGATGCGCAGATCGAAGAAGACAAGGCGCAGCTCATCCGCGCACTGGAGGAGTACAAGCTCATCAAGGAGGAGACGGCCAAGCTCAAAGAGCTGGAGACGATCGGCTACTATTTCAAAGAGCCGGATAAGGATGTCGGCGAGGTGCGCACCGTCTTTACGCTGGACAATCTCACCTTGGACGGGCTGGTCGCTGCGTTTTCAGCGGTTCTTCTCAAGCACGAGGAACTGGAGCGGACGGGGGAAGTGCGCGAGATCCCGCGCGATTCCTTCACCGTCGAGCAGAAGATACAATTTGTTCTGGAGAGCCTGGAAGAGGAAAAAGAGGTCAAGTTTGAACAGCTCTTCACAAAGGACTTTACAAAGCCTGAGATCGTGACGACCTTTCAGGCAATTCTCGAGCTTTTGAAGTATCAGTTCCTGCATGTCAGGCAGGAGCAGCCATTTGGTGAGATCACCATTATGCTCAATCCCGACAGGGACAAGGAGGCAGGACTTGGATCAATTGACGAATACGATTGAGGCGGTACTGTTTGCCTCAGGCAAGGGGGTCGCCATTGCCGACATCGCGGAAAAATTGGAAGTCACCGAAGGTGAGGTAAAAAAGGCGCTCGGCGAGCTTCGCGAAAAGTACAGCGGAGACAGCGGCATCGTCCTGTTGGAATTCAACAAAAAGGCGCAGCTCGGATCCAATCCCAAGTACAAGGAGGGCGTCTCCGCGGTGCTCAATCCCATCCGCGAAAAGGAACTTACCCGCACCATTCTGGAGACTGCCGCCATCGTCGCATACAAGCAGCCTATCACGCGCACGGAAATCGAACTTCTGCGCGGCGTCAACAGTGACTATGCGGTCAATGCGCTGCTCGAGCTCAAGCTCATCTATCCCTGCGGCAGAAAGGACGCCGTCGGCAAGCCCATCCTGTTTGCGACGACGGACGAATTTTTGAAGCGCTTCAAGCTCAATTCGCTCGAGGATCTGCCTGATTACGATACGCTCATGGCGGCGATCACCCGCACGGAGGATCGGGACAGCTACCTCTATGCGCGTGAGGAACTTGAAAGTGAGGCGGCAAGCGCCGATGGGGCGCAGGCGCATTCTTCCCCCGAAAAGACACAGTCCCCCGAAGGGCAGAACGGTGGCTATGAGATCCCGGACTTCTTAAAGGGGCTGGACGATGCGGATATCGTCAAAATCGGGTAAAACTTGATATTTTTTGCAAATTCGCTCATATTACGGATATGGGCGAATTTTTTGTGTATTCGTTCTTCTTCGGAGCGCTGTTTACCTTCTTTCCGGTATTCGTCTATGCCGACTTCTATCTGGACGTCGCAGCGAATAAGGGCTGGTTTTCTCTCTCGCTCTATCATCGGCTGCGCCTTTTGAAGGGATACGCACAGCTCAGGCGGGAGGGAATCGTCTTTCACCTTACCAAGAAAAAGGCGTTCATTCTACCCTTTGCGGAGATGTCGTCGGCGCGCAAGAAGTTTGAGATCACGCAGGGATTTCAGCCATGGCGCTTTCATCAGGTGCTGGAGATGGGCGGCGCGGAAGATGTGCGCATGTGTATGATCGCGGCGGCGATCCGCACGTTCGGCGGGGCGCTGTACGGCATTGCAAAGGAAAAGTACGCGACGATCTCACTGCAAAACAACGTGATTTTATATGAGGAATCGCGGCTGAGAGTATCGGTGCAGACAGCGACCGTCTTCAATGGTTTAGTCCTGTCCATGGCGCTCGGAAAGACAATTTTGGAGGGTATCATAGAATGGATGAGAAAAAAAAGATCGACAGCATCATGGAAAAGACGGCAGAGAAGCTCACAAGTTTAGTGGACGTCAATACCGTCATCGGCAAGCCTGTCGTCACGGCGAGCGGCGCGCAGGTCATCCCGTTCACCAAAGTGACGATGGGGTATCTCTCGGGCGGCGGCGAATACGGCGAAGTCAAGAAGATCGAGGACGGCGAGTGTCTTCCCTTTGCAGGCGGTGCGGGGACGGTCATCAACGTAAAACCGGCGGGCTTCCTCATTGACGACGGCGTGGAATGTCGCCTCGTGCGCATCACGGACGATCCTCTGGACGGGCTCATCGAAAAAGCGTCCGATCTTCTTAACAAACTTGTCAGGCGTGAGGACAATGCGGAATAAGCTCCTTGCTCTCTTCGCCTGCATCTGCCTTGTCGCGGGTCTTATGTTCGGACACGGCATCGAAGCTGCAGGGGCGGAACAGGCGGCGCAGGGGGAATGCGTCGTAGAGGTCTCGTCGCGCCGCATTCTGCATGCAAAAAATGCCTCGCTCCCGCTCGCAAACGCCAGCACGACCAAGATCATGACGGCACTCGTCATTTTGGAGGACTGCCCGCTCGAAGATAAGGTCACGATCCCCGCGGAGGCTGCGGGCGTGGAGGGCTCGAGCATCTATCTGCAGGCGGGGGATGAATATACGGTGGAGGAACTGCTGTATGGGCTCATGCTGCGCTCGGGAAATGACGCCGCCGTCGCGCTCGCGCTGCATCACAGCGGCAGCATTGCGGCGTTTGCGCAGGCCATGAACGAGCGCGCACTCCTGTTGGGTGCAACAGACAGCTGCTTTGCCAATCCGCACGGGCTGCCCGACGAGCGGCATCACACCACGGCGCGCGATCTTGCGCTCATCAGCGCAGCGGCAATGGAAAATGAAGTTTTCCGCACGATCGTCTCCACGCGCTGTTATTCACCGCGCGGCTGGTACAACAAGAACAAACTGCTTACTTCCTATGAGGGCGCGTGCGGGGTCAAGACGGGCTACACGATGCAGGCGGGGCGGTGCCTCGTCTCAGCGGCCGAGCGGGAGGGGATGACGCTCGTGTGTGTTGTTCTCAATTGTCCGCCCATGTATGAGCGCTCTGCAGAGCTTCTTAATAGGTCGTTTGCCGACTATACGCTCGTGCGCCTCGCCGATAAAAACGAGGGCGTGAACGGCTTTGCCATCGATCATGATTTTTCCTACCCGTTGACCGAGCAGGAACGCACTGAGATCAGGATCAGTCAGGAAGTTGTCGACCCGCTTCCCGAGGCAGCGGGCAGCGTTGCGGGACAAATGCGAATTTTCCTTGGAAATAACTTGCTTTTTTCACAGAATTTGTATATCATGGAAGAAAACGAATAGTGGAAGGGCGTCATGCGCATCAACAAATTTTTGGCAGAACAGGGGATCTCCTCCCGCCGCGGCAGCGATCAGATCATCGCAGAGGGCCGCGTCACGATCAACGGAAAGCCCGCGAAAGCGGGAGATGACGTCGCGGCGGACGACGTCGTCATGGTGGACGGCAAGATCCTGTCGCATAAAGTCAAATATGAGTATTATCTTTTGAACAAACCCAAGGGGTATGTCTGCACCGTGTCGGACGACAAGGGCAGAAAGACGGTCATGGATCTTCTGCCTGCGGGCGCGGGGCGGGTGTTTCCCGTCGGAAGATTAGACTACGATACGGAAGGCATGCTCATCCTCACCAACGACGGAGACCTCGCCTACCGTCTCACGGCGCCAAAAAACGAGATCCCCAAGACTTACCTTGTGCGCATCGAGGGGACGATCACCGATCAGCAGCTCAACCGCCTCAGGGCGGGTGTGGAGATCGAGCGGGGCGTCGTCACAAAGAAGTGCAAGATCACGGTCACGGAGACGAGCAAAACTTATACCAAGCTCAGAGTCGTCCTCACCGAGGGCAAGAACCGCGAAATCAGAAAGATGTTCGAAGTTGTCGGTAAAAACGTCGATTTTTTGAAGCGCCTGAAGATCGGCGAACTGACGCTCACGGGGCTGGATCGCGGCGCCGTGAGAAGGCTGACGCCCGAAGAAGTGTACTATCTGCAAAATCTTTGACAGCGAAAAGGGGGGAATCTATGACATTTCAGGAAGTTTTAGAGCAGCGCAAGAGTATCCGCAAATACATAGCGCGGCCCGTGGAAGAGGAAAAGGTGCGGGAAATGATCGAGGCGGCGATGCTGGCGCCGTCCTGGAAAAATTCGCAGACGACGCACTATTACGTTGCGATGGGAGAGATGCTGCAGAGGGTGCGCGAAGCGCTTCCCGCATTCAATCAGCGCAACACGGAAAACGCGCCCGTCCTCATCGTATCGACCTTCGTTACCTGCGTATCCGGGTACGATGTCAAGGCGGGGGAGCCGAGCAACGAACTTGGCAACGGCTGGGGCGCCTACGACTGCGGCCTGCACGACATGGCGCTGCTTCTCAAGGCGAGCGAATTGGGTCTCTCCACGCTCGTCATGGGCATCCGCGATGCGGAAAAATTACGCGAGGTCCTGTCCGTTCCTGCTTACGAGCAGATTGTCAGCGTCATTGTGGTGGGCTATGCGGCGGTCGACCCCGAGCGCCCCGCGCGCAAGGAGCTGACGGAAATCGCAAAGTTTTTCCACTAAATATATGCAAAACGCCGCCTGTTCGGGCGGCGTTTCGCGAATGGAAACAAAAAATATTCAAATGGTGCGCAGCAACCCTACGACCTTGCCGAGGATGCTCACTTCGTCCAGCACATAGTCGGAAAGCGCACTGTTTTCGGGGTGCAGGATAAATTTCCCATCGCGGCGGAAGAAGCGCTTGACGGTCGCGCCTTCCTCGCCCTCTCCGCCGAACATGGCGACGACAATGTCGCCGTTGTCCGCCGTTTCCTGCTTCTGCACGACGATGGTGTCGCCATTGAAGATGCCTGCCTCGATCATGCTATCGCCCTTGACGGTGAGCAAAAACAGATCGTCGCCCGAAAACAGGTTGGAGGGAAGGGTATAGTAGCCGTCAAAATTTTCGGCGGCGAGGATGGGCGTACCTGCCGTGACCGTACCGATGAGCGGCACGCGCACACTGTTGGACGCCTTCACGGCAACGGCGCGCTTTTTGCCTGTCGCCTTGTGAAGATAGCCCATCTCCTTGAGGCGGTTGACGTAGTCATAGGCCGTCGCCGTAGACTTGATATGCAGTTCCGCGCAGATATCGCGCACGGTGGGCGGGAAGCCGTTTTCATCCGTGTAGCGGTTGATGAATGCGAGGACATCGTCCAGTTTGCGTTTATCCAGCATGGTCTTTTCTCCTTTGATGCCATTATAACATACTTCTTGTAAAATTGCAAACATTTGTTTTATATTTTTTGCATCAATTTTGGAAAAACGCTTGCTTTTTTTGCAATGACGCGCTATACTCATTCCCATGGAAAGGAAAATGTGCGTTTTGGACGATGAGAAAGAGTGCGACGGCTGCCTGGAGTGCGAGGTGTGCGATCTGGACCCCAATAAGATCTGCGATAACTGCGGCAAATGTCTGAATATTCAGGAGTTTGCCGCCATCCGCATCGATAAGGTCTATACCGACCCCGAGGAGTACGAGAGGGACAATCGGTCAAGAAATTGACCTCATTAAACAGTGTAATTTCAAAAACAGCAGCAGAGCCGCTCGATCGAGCGGCTCTGTTTCGTGTTTCGGGATTCAGGCTTCAAACTGATAGGGCGTCGTCTGATAGACGAAGTTGAGCCAGTTGTTGTAAAAGAGGTTTGCCGTGGAGGACCAGTTCATGTTGATCTTGGTGCACTCCTTGTCCGCAAAGTAGCAAAAAGGCTTTTCGATGGGCAGACCCTTTGCAAGGTCTCGTTCGTACTCTTTTTTCAGCGTGTCCCTGTCATACTCCATGTGTCCCAGGACAAAGATCTGACTGTGGTCTAACGAACTGGAGATTGCAACGCCCGCGCGGTGTGAGGTCGCCAGAATTTTGAGGCGCGCATCCTTCCGCACGTCCGATTCGCGCACGGTGGAGTGGCGGGAGTGGCAGACGTGGAACTCGTCCGAGATGCCGCGCATCAGCGGGTCGGTGGAGTCGGCATTGCACTTTCTGTGTGCAAACACGCCGAACAGCTTTCTCGGCAGCGGGTACTTGGGAATGTCATAGAAGTGATACAGCGCCGCCATCGCGCCCCAGCAGATGAAGATGGTGGACGTCACGTTGGTCTTGGTCCAGTCAAAGAGTTTGGTCAGTTCGTTCCAGTACGCGACGTCCTGAAAGTCCATGTCCTCGACGGGTGCGCCCGTCACGATCATGCCGTCAAAGTGCTTGTTTTTGACGCTTTCAAAGGACTGATAGAATCGATCGAGGTATTCCGCTTCCGTATTTTTGGAGCGGTAACTGCTCGTGTGGATGAGTGTGACGTTGACCTGGAGCGGTGAATTGGACAAAAGACGCATGAACTGCGTCTCCGTCTCAATTTTGGTAGGCATCAGATTGAGGATCGCGATCTCGATGGGGCGGATATCCTGCGAAGTTGCGCGTTCGCGGTCCATGACGACGATGCGCTCTCCGCTCAGAATGGAATACGCCGGAATATTGCGATCAATGACGATGGGCATGTAGGGTTACCTTCTTTTGTGATCAGACGGTCTCAAGCGCCTGCGCGAGGTCGGCAATGAGATCGTCAACATTTTCAATGCCGACGGAGAGGCGGACAAGGTTGGGCGCGATGCCCGCCGCGACGAGCTGTTCTTCGGTAAGCTGACGGTGGGTGGTGGAGGCGGGGTGCAGCACGCAGCTTCTCACGTCCGCGACGTGCGTCTCCTGCGTGGCGATCTTCAGGTGCTCCATGAAGCGCGCGCATGCCGCAACGTCGCCCTTGATGCCGAAGCTCATCATGCCGCCCGTGCCGTTAGGAAGATATTTTTGAGCGCGCTCGTGGTATTTGTCGGTCGGAAGCGAGGAGTAGCGCACCCATTCAATCTTGGGGTGCTCCGAGAGGTACTGTGCGATCTTCTCCGCATTGCGGCAGTGACGCTCCATTCTCAGGGCAAGCGTGTCGCTGCCGAGATAGGTGAGGAACGCGTTCTGCGGACTCATGATCGCGCCTGTGTCGCGCATCATCTGCGCGCGGCACTTGGTCCCGAATGCGACGGGAAGATCGGCGTACACCAACCCATGGTAACTCTCGTCGGGCGTGTTGAAGGCGGGGTAGCGGGAATTGTCCTTATAGCAGAACTTCCCGCCGTCCACGATCATGCCGCCCAGCGCCGCCGCATGCCCGTCCATATATTTGCTCGTCGAATGAATGACGATGTCCGCGCCCAGCTCTAAAGGACGGCACAGAACGGGGGTCGCGAGAGTGTTGTCCACAATGAAAAGAACATTCGCATTCTTACAGATCGCCGCTATCTTGTCAAAGTCCAGCACGACGATCGCGGGGTTCGCGACCGTCTCGGCATAGACGAACTTGGTTTTGCCGTCGATGAGTTTTTCGATCTCCTCGGCGGGGGCGTCCGCGTCAAAGAAACGCGCCTCGATGCCGAACTTGGGCAGCGTCGTGGAGAACAGGTTGAACGTTCCGCCGTAGATCTCGCAGGAAGTGACGATATTGTCGCCCGCTTCGCACAGCGTCATGGCAGTCAGCAGGATCGCGGACATGCCGGAGGCGCAGCCGATGCCGTACGCGCCGCCCTCGAGCGCCGCTACGCGCTTTTCCAGCACCTCGACGGTAGGGTTTGCAAGGCGGGTATAGAAGAAGCCGTCCCGCTTCAAGTCAAACAGATCCGCCATCGTCTGCGCGTCGCCGTAGAAGTACGTTGTGCTCTGGGTGATGGGGGGAATGCGGCTTTCGCCCGTCTTGGGAGAGTAGCCCGCCTGAACGCAGAGAGTTTCCAAGTGCAGTTTATCCATATTTCGTAACCTCACGATTGCATTTCTTTCAAAGCCCTGTCGAGGGCGCGTTTGCGGTCGCGCTCGGCGATCGCCTGTTTTTTGTCATAGGTGTGTTTGCCCTTGCAGAGCGCAACTTCTACCTTGATGAGCGCGTCTTTGAAGTAAATTTTGATGGGGACGAGCGTATAGCCGCGCTCGTTGACCTTGCCGACGATCTTGTGGATCTCCATTTTGTGCAGCAGGAGTTTCCTGTCCCGCCGCGCGTCGCGCGTGGAAAAAGCGCCGCTTTTATCATAGACGGCGATGTGCATGTTCTTGAGGTAGACTTCGCCCCCGCGGATCTCGCAGAAGCTCTCGCCGAGCGACGCTCTGCCTTCCCTTAAAGATTTGACTTCGTTGCCCTCAAGGACGATGCCTGCCTCGTATTTTTCCTCGATGAAGTACTCAAAGGAGGCGGATTTGTTGTAGGCGATGACTTTCACAGACATAGTATATCACGTTTGCGGCGAAAATCAAAATGTTTCGCCCTGCTTTCCGAGAAATTGGAACTGGACGCGCCGGCTGCCCCAGTCCACGCCGACGGCGCGCACCCTGATCTCTTCGCCCAGGTGGAAGGAGTTTTTTGTGCCGCGCAGCTGAAAGCGCTCCGCGATGAATTCATAGCTGTCATCTGGCAGCGTCTCCAGGGGGATGAGCCCTTCGACGGTGTTGGCAAGCTCTGCAAATAAGCCGAAGGAGGTCACGCCCGAGATGGTCGCGTCGTATTCCTCGCCGATCTTGTCCTGCATGTAGGCGACGATATACAGAGCATCCACGTCGCGCTCTGCCTCCGTCGCGTTTTTTTCGCAGGCGGAGGACTTGACGGACGCCTCCGTGACAAACTTCTTGTACTTTGCCCGCGCCTTTGCGGGATCTGTAAGGCTCTCCTTGATGATGCGGTGGATGCACAGGTCGGGATAGCGGCGGATGGGGGAGGTGAAGTGGCAGTAGCAGTCGGACGCAAGCCCGAAGTGCCCGACGTTCTCGGGAGAGTACTGCGCCTTCATCATGGAACGCAGCATGACGCGGTTGACAAGGGAATAGAGCGGGGAATCCTCCAGCGAGCGCAGCAGGTTCTGATAGTCCGCCGGGCTGACGCGCGAGGGATCGAACTTCGCCTGCACGCCTGCTTCGCGCAGGAAGGTGCGGAAGTCGTTCGCCTTCTCCTCGCTCGGGCGCTCGTGGATGCGGTAGACGAATGGCATGCCCTTTTCCGTCATGATGGTCGCAACGCTCTCGTTTGCCAGCACCATGAACTGTTCGATCATCTCGTGCGAAATGGTGCGTTCATAGTCGGGGATGGTGATGACGCCGTCCTCAAAGAGGATCTTTGCCTCCTTGACGTCCAGCGCAACGCCGCCCTTACTCTCTCGCGCGTTCTTGAGAATGTTCGTCAGTTCCACCGCCGTATGCACGAAGTCCACAAGGTCGGGGTATTGCGCGCACGCTTCTTCGTCGCCGTTTGCAATGGCAGTCACAGTCTTGTAGGTCATGCGGTGGGTCGAGCAGATGACGCTGGGCATGACGCTGCGCTCGATGACCTTGCCGCTCTTGTCCACCGTCATGAAGCAGGAGAGGGTGAGGCGCGGCACGCCCTCGTTGAGCGAGCAGATATTGTTGGAGAGCGCCGTGGGAAGCATGGGAATGACGCGGTCGGGAAAGTACACGCTTGTCCCGCGCAGCAGTGCTTCGTTATCGAGGACGGAGTGCCACTTGACGTAGTTTGTGACGTCGGCGATATGCACGCCGAGGTAGTACTTCCCGTCCTTTTTCGAAATGGAGATCGCATCGTCAATGTCGCGCGTGTCCTCGCCGTCCACCGTGATGATGAGCTCATTCCGTAAATCGACCCTGCCTTCAAGGTTTGCAAGCGGGTCGCGCAGTGCCTGCTGTTCCGCCGCTGCAATGACCTCCTCGGGAAAAACTTCCTTGATGTTGTGCGCGCGGATGATCGCCGTCTCCTCGACAAAGAAATCCCCGCTCTCGCCCAGGATCTCGACAATTTCGCCCTTGGGGGAGCGTCCCTCGTAGGAGAGGATGCGGGCGACGACTTTTACATCGTCTGCCGCGCCCTTGGTGCGGTCGGAGGGGATAAAGATGTCGTCGGAAAATTTTTTGTCGTCGGGGTGCAGCATGCCGCCCGAGCGCTCGCGGCGAAAGGTTCCGACGATCTCCTGATACCCACGGCTGAGGATGGCAAGGACTTCGCCCTCGTCGCCCATTCTGCCGCCCTTGACGAAGGCGAGGACGGTGTCCTTGTTGTAGGCGCCGCGCAGCGCACGGTGGGGGATAAAGAGGTCAGATTTGTCCTTGTCTTCGGGCATGAAGAAGCCGAAGCCGCGTTCGTTTCCGCTGATCGTGCCGCGCATGGCGCCGAACTGCGCCGCAGTGCCGTATCTGCCCGCAAGATCGCAGTAGAGCTCACCATCTCGCACGAGGTCGCGCAGAAGATCTCTGACGCCGTTTGCAGCTTTTCCCTTGAGTCTTAATTTTTTCGCGATCTGCTCGTCCGTCATAAGGGCGAAGGAGCCGTCGCAGATTTTTTGAAGTAACGTCTTTTTTACATCCATAGAAATCAATTGATCTACCTGATATTGTGTGTAAAAAAACGGACTGCATGAACGCCGCCCGTTTTTTGATTTTTGTTCTGTTCTCTTATGCCCAGATCGCGGGGATCTGAAGGATGAAGAAGATGATGGAGAGAACGGCAAGCACTGCCACACAGATGATCGTCCAAAGCTTGAGCTTGGATTCGACCGATCTGCCCTTGTTTTTGCCATAGAATGTTTCGCTCGAACCGCCGAGTGCTTCGATTCCCTGCGAGTTGCTGGGCTGCAGCAGCACAAGGATGATCGCAGCGAGCGCGACGAGTGCCATGAGCGCAATCAGAATCCCGTTGACGATAGAATAGGCGAGCTCCTGTGCTTCAGAGCCGAAATTGACGACAACTAAAAGATTGTTTAACATGATGATACCTTATCGAAAGTTATTTTAGACAACGATGAGTATACCATATCCCCATCAAAAACACAACTTTTTTCGCGTCGGTTTTGAAAAATGTTGCGATTTTTCTTGTCTGTCGTATAAAATTTTTTTCAAAATCACGGGGATGCCTCTGCGCGTGATTGACTTTTTCCCGTGCGTGCGTTATAATGTTGACATGGAAAATCTCATTCTCATCGGCATGCCGTCCTCGGGCAAGAGCACGGCAGGCGTTCTGCTTGCAAAAAGGATCGGATACGGCTTTATCGACTGCGATCTCATCATACAGGGCGAGCAGGGCGCACTCCTCTCGGAGATCATCGAGCGGGAGGGGGTCGAGGGATTCATCGCGATCGAAGAACGCGTCAATGCCGGGCTTGCGGCGATGCGCTGCGTCATCGCAACGGGCGGGAGCGTTTGCTACTCCGATCGCGCTATGCGTCACTTAAAGTCGATGGGGAAGGTCGTCTATCTGCAACTGAGTAAGGAGGAGGTCGCCCGCAGGATTCCCAATCTTGTCCGCCGCGGCGTCGTCATGCGCGGGGATGTCAGCTCGCTTTCCGAGCTGTACGATCAACGGGTGCCTCTCTATGAACAATATGCCGATGTCACCATCCACTGCGATGGGCAGACGATCGACGAGACGGTAGCGGCGATCGCAGCCGCCGCCGGGTTTGCACTTGATTGATTTGCCATGAGGATCTGTATTTACGGCGCAGGAGCGATGGGAACTTCGCTCGGCGTTTTATTGGATGAAATGTCTCTGGATTTCGTGACGCACAACGCGGCGCATGTGGAGGCAATGAACCGCGACGGTGCGACGATCGAGGGCGCCCTGACGCGCTGCGTCAAGGTGCGCGCGAAACTTCCTTCTCAGATGGAGGGGAAGTACGATCTTGTCATTCTCGCCGTCAAGCAGCGCGAAACGCACGCGGCAGTCACCTTTTTGAAATCTTTTCTCAAAGAGGACGGGTGCATCGTTACCGTGCAGAACGGACTTCCTGAGCCTGAAATCGCCAAGATGGTCGGGAAGGACCGCGTCTATGGCTGCACGCTCTCCTGGAGTGCGGAGACGGTCTCCCCTGGCATCGTGCGCGTCACGAGCGAGACGGGATTTCACCTGGGACTGGGCGCCTACGGGGACGGTAAGCGACTTGACGATATTGCGCCGCTCTTTTCGCATGCCGGGATGCTGACGGTGGGAAATCTGATGGAGATGCGCTTTGCCAAGCTCTCTGTCAACGCGGCGTTCTCTACGCTCTCCGCCATTTCCGGGCTGACCTTTTACGAACTTGCGAGAAAGTACAAAAAACTTGTGCTTACGCTCATGCGCGAGGTATTCGCCGTTGCGCGGGCATATGGCTGCGAAAAGCTGCCGCAGAACGGTTACGACTTATTCAAGGTATTTGACGGGCTGTTTGCCGGGCTCTTGCTGCCCATTGCTATGAAGCCCTATCGCGAGACGCGTTCGGGCATGCTGCGCGATATTGAGGCGGGGAAGCGGTGTGACGTAGACTTTGTCGCAGGCGCCGCCGTTCGCGCGGGGAAAGAGAAGGGGATCGAACTTCCCGTCATGACTGCCGCCATCGCGCTCGTGCACGACGTGGAAAACGGACTTGCCGAGATCGCGCCCGATACCCTACAATTGCTGAACAACTGAAAGGACGTCCCGCAGCGTATGCGCGGGACACATTTATGCCATCGCGACGGGGTTTCAGCCTGCGCGACAAAAGAGAGGAACGATATGAACTACGAACAACTTGCAGAGCGTCTTTTACCCGGGGAATATCCCGACCTTGCGTCCTTTGAGACGCGCTATCCGCCGCGCAATCTTCCCAAGGGGGCGCAGGTAACCCGCCTTGCGCCTTCGCCGACGGGCTTCATCCATTTGGGCAACCTGTTTGTCGCCATCGCCAACGAGCGCATCGCGCATCAGAGCGGCGGCAGGCTCTTTTTGCGCATCGAGGACACCGACTTAAAGCGCAAAGTGGACGGCGCCGTGGAGGCGGTCATCGCCGCGCTTGACTACTTCGATATCCGCTTTGACGAGGGGGCGGAGATCGGCGGGGACGACACCTATGCCCCCTGGTATCAGCGTCAGCGCGCAGAGATTTACCGCGCCTATGTCAAGGACCTCATCCGCCGCGGCAGGGCATATCCTTGTTTCTGCACGGAAGAGGAACTTGCCGCGCTGCGCGACGAGCAGACCGCCAACAAGGAGATCACGGGCTATTACGGCAAGTACGCAAAGTGCCGCAGCCTCACCGAGGAGGAGATCTACAAAAACCTCGATGCGGGCAAGCCCTTCGTCATCCGCCTGAGATCCATGGGAGACGCTTCCCACAAGTTTACTTTCCACGATGAGATCAAGGGGGACGTCACCGTCACGGAGAACGATCAGGACGTCGTCATCTTAAAGTCGGACGGCATCCCGACCTATCACTTTGCGCACGCGGTGGACGATCACCTGATGCGCACGACGCTGGTCATCCGCGGCGAGGAGTGGCTCGCGTCCCTGCCCATTCACCTCGAACTGTTTGACGTGCTGGGTTTTGCGCGCCCCAAGTACGGGCACAACTGCTCTCTCATGAAGATGGACGGCGAGAGCAAGCGCAAGCTCTCCAAGCGCAAGGATCCCGAACTTTCGCTCTCCTTCTATCGGCAGGAAGGCTATCATCCCTTTGCGGTCAAGGTGTATATGCTCACGCTGCTCAATTCCGACTTTGAAGAGTGGCACATGAAGTATCCCGAAAAGCCGCTCGAAGAGTTCAGATTCCGCATCGAAAAGATGAGCCGCAGCGGCGCGCTGTTCGATCTTGACAAATTAAACGATATCTCCAAGACGGAGCTCTCCCGCCTCTCCGCGGAAGAGATGCTCGCCTTTATAAAGGACTGGGCATTCTCCTTCGGCTCGGAGCAGGAGAAGGCGTACTTCGCGGACGAGGAATATTTGCTCAAGGTTCTCAATTTGTGCATGGGGACGTCGGGCAAGAAGCGCAGAAAGGACTTTGTCACTGCAAAGCAGGCGGTCGCGGAGATCGGCTATTTCTTCGGCGATCGCGTGCAGAAGGACGCCTATCGCGTGGATGACGGCACGAGAAACGCCATCCTTAGCGCCTTCCTTGTAAAATACGACTACGCTGATGACGCGCAAGCTTGGTTTGCCAAGGTCAAGGAGGTCGCCGCAAGCCTCGGCTACGCCGCAGAGATGCGCGACTACAAGGCGAACCCCGAAGCATACAAGGGCAGTGTGTCGGACGTTGCGGAGGTCTTGCGCATCGCCGTGACGGGCAGAGCAAATTCGCCCGATCTGTGGACGATCATGCAGATCCTGGGCGACGAGCGCGCAAGGGCAAGACTTTCAGAAGCGCGCGCTTAACAAACGGACAAACGCAGAAGGAGGAGAATATGAGCAGAGCGGACGAGATCTTTATTTCCAACTGCAAGGAGATCATGGAGCAGGGCGTGTGGGATACGGGCGCGCAGGTGCGCCCCCATTGGGAGGACGGCACGCCCGCGCATACCGTCAAGAAGTTCGGCATCGTCAACCGCTATAATTTGCAGGAGGAGTTTCCCATTCAGACCATCCGCCGCTGCGCGTTCAAGTCCTGCGTGGACGAGATTTTATGGATCTGGCAGAAAAAGAGCAACAACGTCCATGACCTGAATTCCCATATCTGGGACAGCTGGGCGGACGAGACGGGCTCCATCGGCAAGGCGTACGGCTACCAGCTCGCCAAAAAAGCGATCTATAAGGAAGGGGAGTTCGATCAGGTGGACAGGGTGCTCTATGATTTAAAGCACAATCCCACCTCCCGCCGCATCATGACCAACCTCTACAATTTTGAGGACCTGCACGAGATGCACCTCTATCCCTGCGCCTATTCGATGACCTTCAACGTCTCGGGCGATACGCTGAACGCCATATTAAATCAGCGCTCCAACGACATGCTCACGGCGAATAACTGGAACGTCGTGCAGTATGCCGTCCTGCTCATTATGATCGCGCAGGTCAGCGGCCTCAAGGCGGGCGAGCTCGTCCACGTCATTGCAGATGCGCACCTCTACGACAGACACCTGCCCATCGTACGGGAGATTATTGAGAACCAGCCCAAGCCCGCGCCCAAGCTCATTGTCGATACAAGTATTACCAATTTTTATGACTTCACGGTGGACAGCTTCCGCCTAGAGAACTACGAATACACGCCCCTTGCGGCGAAGATCCCGGTGGCGATATGAGAGCGATCCTGCATGCCGACAACAAGTGGGGCATCGGAAAGCACAACGATCTGATGTTTTCCCTGCCCGCCGATATGAAATTTTTCCGCGATACGACCAAGGGAAAGGTCGTCGTCATGGGGCTGAATACGCTGCTGTCCTTCCCGGGCGGCAAGCCGCTCAAAAACCGCACCAATATCGTGCTCTGTCCCGACGACGTGGCGGAGGACGTCATCACCGTCCATAATTTGCAGGAATTGCTTGCGGAAGTGAAAAAATACCCCGCGGACGACGTGTTCGTCATCGGCGGTGCGAGCGTCTATTCCTTGCTCTTTCCCTATTGCAGCGAGATCCTCGTCACCAAGGTAGAGGAGGACGGCGGCGCGGAGGTATTTGTGCCGGATCTTGACGCCGATGCGCGCTATGAACTGGTTGCGCAGAGCGAGCCCATTGAGGACAACGGGCATATCATTCGCTTTTGCACCTATCGCAATCTTGCCCCGGTTTTGGGATAAAATGTGAGGAAATTTGCCCGTTCGGGCAAATTTTTTTGCGCGTCGCCCCGTTTTTTCTTGCGCAAAGCTACAAAAAGTATTACAATACCACTTCGGAACAGAGGTTACTATGGTCAGAGAAGATTTAAGGAACATTGCGATCATCGCCCACGTCGACCACGGCAAGACGACGCTGGTCGATCAGATGCTCAAACAGGCGGGCACCTTCCGCGAAAACCAGGTCGTCGAGGAGCGCGTCATGGACTCGGGCGCCCTCGAGCGCGAGCGCGGCATCACCATTCTTGCCAAGAATACGTCCATTCACTATAAGGGCGTCAAGATCAATATTGTCGATACGCCCGGTCACGCCGATTTCTCGGGCGAAGTGGAACGCGTTCTGAAAATGGTCTCGGGCGTGCTCATCCTTGTGGACGCCGCAGAGGGTCCCATGCCTCAGACGCGCTTTGTTACGCAGAAGGCGCTGGAGATGGGCTTGAAACTCATCATCGTTGTCAACAAGATCGACCGCCCCGATGCGCGCATTAAAGAGGTTATCGACGAAGTATTGGAGCTGCTTATGGATCTGGACGCTTCGGATGACCAGCTCGAGAGCCCGTTCGTGTTCTGTTCGGGCAGGGACGGAACGGCGTCCCTCGATGAACACAAAGCGGGCACTGACTTAACGCCTCTTTTTGATACCATTCTCACGCAGTTCCCGCCCCTCGAGATGGACGAGACGGGACCCTTGCAGATTCTGGTCTCTTCCATTGACTACAACGAGTATGTTGGCAGGATCGGCATCGGCAGAGTGGAGCGCGGCGTCGCCAAAGTGGGCGCGGACGTCATCGCCTGCAACTACAATCACCCCGAGGTCGCCGTGCGCGGCAAGATCGTCAATCTGTATGAGATCGAGGGGCTCAACCGTGTCCCATGCGAGAGCGCCTCTGCGGGCGATATCGTCTGCTTCTCCGGTCTGGAAAAGATCAATATCGGCGATACCGTCTGCGCATCCGACTGCGTCGACCCCGTTGCATTTGTCAAGATCTCCGATCCCACGGTGGAGATGATCTTCTCTGTCAATGATTCGCCGTTTGCGGGAAAGGAGGGCAAGTTCGTCACGACCCGCCACCTGCGTGACAGGCTGTATCGTGAACTGCTGCGCGACGTCTCGCTGCGCGTCGAGGACACCGACTCCGCGGATTCCTTCCGCGTCAGCGGCAGAGGAGAGATGCACCTCTCCATCCTCATTGAGACGATGCGCCGCGAGGGATACGAATTCCAGGTCAGTTCTCCCAAGGTGCTCTACAAGGAAATCGACGGCGTGCGCTACGAGCCCATCGAGCGCCTCATTGTCGACGTTCCCGAGGATATGACCGGTCCTGTGTTCCAGAGCATGGGCGAGAGGAAGGGCGAGCTGCTTCATATGAGTGCAATGGGTTCCCGCATGCGCCTTGAATTCCTTGTCCCCGCGCGCGGTCTGTTCGGCTATAAGAGCGAATTTCTGACGGACACCAAGGGCGAGGGCGTCATGAGCTCGGTGTTCTTTGAGTACCAGCCCTACAAGGGCGAGATCAAGCGCCGCGATACCGGATCCCTCGTCGCGTTTGAATCGGGCGAGGCGGTCACATACGGGCTCTTCAACGCGCAGGGCAGAGGCACGCTGTTTATTACGCCCGGTACGCCCGTGTATGAGGGCATGGTCGTCGGGTGCTCGCCCAAGGACGAGGATATCAACGTCAACGTCTGCAAGACCAAACATCTGACGAATACGCGTTCCTCCTCTTCGGACGACGCGCTGCGGCTCATTCCGCCCAAGAAGCTCAGCCTTGAGGAGGCGCTTGAGTTCATCGGGGACGATGAGTTGCTGGAAATTACGCCGCTCAATGTGCGCATTCGCAAGCGCATCCTGGACTCTGAACTTCGGGCAAAGGCGCGCGCCAAGGCAAAACTACAGGCTTAACGAAAAATCCCGCAGCATGCGGGATTTTTTGAATGTTTCCCGCATAGAGTAGAGTATGCAGGGTGAAGTCAGGCAAAGTATGCTTACCTTAGAAAATCAAAGCAAGCTGACGCTTACGGGCGTGGAGCGCGTGGACAGTTTTTCAGACCATACGATCATGCTCACCGTCAACGGTCAGAAGGTGCGCATTGACGGCAGCAAACTCAAGGTGCTCTCTTTTTCGGAGGGGAGCGGGAACTTCGCGGCGAGCGGGCAGGTGGATGCCGTGCGCTATTCCTCCGGGCAGGGGGCAGGCATCAAGCGGCTGTTCAAATGAGCGGGGTCGACACATTCTATGTCTTTCTTGTCTCTGTCGTCTGCGGGACGGCAGGGGGGCTTTTGTATGATGCAGTGACGCTTTTGCGCAGTCCGTTTGGCGGGAAGTGGGTGCGCTATGGGGCGGACCTTTTCTTTTGCGGTCTGTTTGCCGCCCTCTATCTTTGGGTGAGTGTCGCGCTCGGGTTCCCCGCCTTGCGGCTGTATGCGTTTTGCGCCTGTCTCATTGGCTTTTGGCTGTACGCAAAAAGTTTTCATAAAATTGTTGCATTTCTTGCAAAAAAGATTTATAATAGGAGAAAACCGATACAAAAGGGAAAGAAATTATGCCAAAAAAGAGGGGCACGCGACTTACGGAGGAAAAAGTCAGAAGGATCGTGACGGGCGCGACCGTCGCGGGCGTACTTCTGATCATTTTTCTCGTCGCCATTCTCATCGTGCAGTTCGTGCAGATCGGCATCGTCAACCAAAAACGGGCGGAGTATGATGCGCTCATCGAACAGTACAATGAGATGATCGAGTCGGGCGAAAACAGCCTCGAACTTCTGCAATTGGAGGAGACGTTGCGCAGTCTTGCCATGGAAAACGGTTGGACGGCGCCGTAACAACATGAAGTACGCAGTTATCGATATAGGATCCAATTCCGTTCGCCTGATGCTTTGGGCGAACGGTACTTTGTATAAAAAGGTGATTACAACGCGGCTCGCACAGGGGCTTGCGGCAAGCGGCATGATCTGTGATGAGGCGTCTGCACGCACCGTTGCGGCGATTGCCGAACTCGCGGCGGAGGGCAGACGGGAAGGCGCGCAGGTATTAGCATTTGCAACGGCCGCCGTGCGCTCTGCAAGAAACGGCAGCGATTTCTGCGCGCACGTCAAAGAAGCGTGCGGAATCGAGGTGGACGTCGTTGCCGGGGAAGAAGAAGCGCTTCTCGGGATCTACGGCGCGCTCGGAACGCGGGACGGCGGCACGATCGATATCGGCGGTGCGAGCACGGAGGTGTGCATTCGCGCGCATGGAAAAATTTCCTTTGTTACCAGCTTGAATATCGGCGTCGTGCGCCTGTTTGATCGGTGCGGACAGGATGCGGACAAGCTGCGCGCCGTCGTGCGTGAGGAGATCGCGCCGCTTGCGGGTGTGGCTTGTGCGGGTACAATGTATGCGATTGGTGGGACGGCATCCACTTTGGCGAGCATCAAACTCGGACTCACGGAGTATGACGCCGCCAAACTCAACGGACTTTCGCTTTCCGCAGACTATTTGGATGAAGTTGCCGCGCACCTGCTTGCCCTAACCGTGGAGGAGCGCAAACAAATCCCGGGAATGGACCTCCGCCGCGCCGACGTCATTGCGGGCGGGGCGGTGCTTCTCAGTGAAATTGTGCATGCGTTCGGCTTAAACGAGGTGAAATTTTCCGACGGCGACAACCTGGAAGGCTACCTCGTGGCGAGGGGGCTGGCGTGAAGCGGAATATTTATCACATTTTCTGCGCGCTCTTTGTCCTGCTTGTATGCGCCGGATGGGCGGCGCTGACTGTCTTTGAGATCGCGAAAACGGACAATATCGCGGTACCTGTCCTGCTTTTGTGTCTGGCCGCATGCTTTGCGCTTCTGCGCCTTGACAGCCTCGTCCATGAAAGCGGGCATCTTATCTTCGGCTTGCTTGCGGGACTCAGACTTCGCAGGGTCGCCTTCGGCTGGGTGAGCTTTGGCGATGGGGGCGTGCGCTTCGGAAGCCGCAGCGTGGCTGGTGAGACGCAGTTTTCGCTCAAAAAGCCGCAGGGCGCGCACGCAAAGCTGATCGCGGCGACTGTGGGCGGACCTATCCTCGGCATTGTGTTCGGTGTGTCCATGCTTGCGCTTTATTTCGTCTTGCCGATGCATCCCGCGCTCACGTTTTTTACACTCTATGCGCTCTGGTGTCTTGCAGAGGGGGTTATGGAACTTCTCCCTGCGCAGCTTGCCGCTGGCAAGACGGACGGGCTCGTGCTCAAAGAGCTCATCCAAAGGACGGGGGAGACAGAGGTCGCAATTCGCATCATGCAGGCGCAGCTGCTTGCAAAGGACGGGGATTTTTCACGCGTTTCCCGCGCGTTGCTCTACGACGTGCCCGTCATCCGGGAGGACAGCCCCGCGTTTTCGGAGCTGCTGAAACTGCGCGCCGCCTGGTGTGAATTTTTCGGGGACAGAGCAGGAGTTTCAGAGGCGCAGGCACGGCTGCAAACGATTGCACAGGAAGATTGATGGCATGAAAAAAGACGCCGTCATGGCGCCTGTTGTTGTGCCGATATGTAAGCGCAAACAGCGTGGTTAATCGACGAGTCCGAGAAGGTAATCGGATGAAACGTTGAAGTAGCGTGCAAGCTTTGCGATATTGCTTGCCGTGGGATCGCTCTTGTTTGTTTCCCAGTAGCAGATAATGCCAAGACTGACATTGAGGTCCTTTGCGACGGTCGCCTGAGAAAGGCCGCGCTCTTTTCTAAGCTGAATAAGTCTTTCGGAAAAAATTTTCATGCCAGTATTATACTCGCAATCAATATATTTTGCAACTTATTTCAAATGCGAAAGTGAAAATAACATAGGTTGCAGGGAGTTTTTTCATGGTCAATGTGCTCTTCGTGTGCCACGGCAATATCTGCCGCTCCACGATGGCGGAAAGTGTATTTACTGATCTTGTCAATAGACGCGGACTTTCCAAAAAATTTGCCATTTCTTCGGCGGCGACGCATGCGGACGAGCTGGGAAATTCGCCGCACTACGGGACGCGGGAAAAACTGCGCCGCGAGAATATTCCGCTCGTGCCGCACCGGGCGCGCCTCCTGACGCGCGCCGACGGGGAGATGTATGACTATATCATCGGCATGGACGAGGAGAATTTACGGCACATGAAGCGCATCCTTGGGACGGCGTATGAGGGAAAGATCTCGCTGCTCCTGGACTATACCTCGCATCCGCGCGCGATCGCCGATCCCTGGTATACGGGGAACTTTGATGCGACGTATGACGACGTCAGAGAGGGCTGTGAAGCATTCCTTGGATGGCTGCAACGGGAGAAGAAATTATGACGACAAAATTCAGCGCGTTGCCTCTGGGCGGTATCGTAATGCGCGATCAATATCTTGAAAACGCACTCGACAAGGAGATCGATTATTTATTATCGCTCGACGTCGGGCGTTTTCTTGCAGGATTTTACGAGAATGCGGGCATCTCTACGCCCTATGTCCGCTACGGCGGCTGGGAGAATAAGCTGATCGCGGGCCACTGCCCCGGGCACTACCTCTCCGCACTCGCACAGGCGTCCTGCAATGCGGGCGTTCCGACGGACAGGCGGAATAAGATCAGGCAGAAGCTTGTACGCATGGTGGACGGGCTCAGGGAGTGTCAGCAAAGCAGCAAAGGCCGCCCCGGCTTTTTGTGGGCGGCGCCGCTGATTTCCAAGGAGAATCCCGAGGCGCAGTTTGACAATGTCGAGCGCGGAAAGCTGAATATCAAGACGGAGGCGTGGGTGCCGTGGTACACGATGCACAAGCTGCTTGCAGGGCTTCTGGACTGCTACAGGTTGGGCGGCTATGCGCCCGCGCTCGATGTCGCGGAAAAGTTGGGGGATTGGGTCGCCGAACGCGTGCTTGTGTGGGATGATGCGACGCAAAAGCGCGTGCTCTCCGTCGAATACGGCGGCATGAACGACTGCATGTACGAGCTGTACGCCCTCACGAAGCAGCCGCGCTTTGCGAAAGCGGCGCATGTCTTTGACGAAGAAGCGCTCTTCGATGCAATCTTGACGGAGGGAAAGAACGTCCTGAAAGATCTGCACGCGAACACGACAATCCCCAAGATCATTGGCGCGCTCAAGCGTTATCTCGTCCTGCATGGGGAGGGTGTGGACGGCGGTATCGTGGATGCGTCCCGCTATCTGCGCGTGGCGGAGGTGTTTTTCCGCATGGTCGTCGAGCGGCACACCTATGTCACTGGCGGCAATTCGGAGTGGGAGCACTTCGGCGCGGACTATGTCCTCGACGCCGAGCGCACCAACTGCAATTGCGAGACATGCAACGTCTACAATATGCTCAAGCTCGCGCGCGGGCTGTTCTGCGTCACGGGTGACAAGCGGTATACCGACTATTACGACAACGCCTTTACCAACTCCATTCTGTCATCGCAGAACCCGGAAACGGGCATGACGACCTATTTCCAGCCCATGGCGGGCGGGTTTTTCAAGGTATTCTCCCGCCCGTACGATAAGTTCTGGTGCTGCACGGGCAGCGGCATGGAGAGCTTCACCAAGCTCGGCGACAGCGCCGTCTATTTTGACGGTGATTACTATCTTGAACAATATCTTTCGATGCGGGTAGAGCACGGCGGCGTGCGTTTTTCCGTTCACTGTGATTTCCCCATGTCGGACGAAGCGATCATACAAGCGGAAGCGGGGGATTTTTCCCTGCATCTGCGCGTACCCGACTGGGCGGCGTCGCCCATGCAACTCACACGGAACGGAACGCGTGTGCCCGTTGAGGCGTGTGAAGGGCACCTTGCTGTCTCGCTCAGGGTGGGGGATGTCCTTGCAGTTCGCATTCCCGTTGCCGTCAGGATGAGCGGGCTTCCCGATGCGCGGGATACGTTTGCCTTTACCTACGGCGGCAAGGTGCTCTCTGCCGATCTCGGCACGCAGGACATGCTTGAAACTGAGACGGGCGTCGACGTCAACATCCCTGCAAAGCGCATGATGGCGTCCGAGCGGGTGTATTTTGAGGACGTGGAGGACGTGCTTGCCAACCCGGGCGCCTATCTGGTTCGCGAAGGGGACGCATTCCGCCTGGTCGGCGGAGATGTGTCCTATTCGTTCGGGCTGCATTATCGGCGCTATCGTGAGCGGTACGCGATCTACTTTAAGCTGCGCGAGGGCAGCCGCGAGGCGGAGGATATCGTGCGCGAGCCGATCGATACCGTGCAGCCGGGCTACGGGCAGTATGAGACGGACGCGCTGCATGACTTGCGGGAGTACAACTCTGTCTCCGTCACCTCGGACGGCACGTCGCGGGCGGCAGGGGAGAATGGATGGTTTGAGTATGACTTCCGCATCGATCCCGAGAAGATGACGGTGCTCTCCATAGAACTGCGCCGCGAGGACAACTACAAACCGCTGTGCATCAGCGTGGACGGCGAGGAAGTGTTCAGCGGCTGGCTCATCGATACGATGAGCGCCGAGGAGAACTATCGACGCGAGTTTACGATCCCGGTTGAGATCGTGGAGCGTCATAAGCGGCAAAAGTGTGAGAACGGCGAAATGATCTGGGTGCTTCCCGTCCGCTTTGCGGGGCTGGAGGGGAAGCCGAGCGTCCGCATCTGTGAATTTATTTATGTATATCCGCAGGAAGCGTGAGTAATTTTGTTTACTTTGTATGTGTAATCCTGTATAATGGAAATTGCGGAGGAAAACGATGAAAGAGAACAGAACGCATGAATCGCAGGAAATGTACCTTGAGACCATCCTGTTGCTTCGCGCAAAAAAATCCAATGTCCGCTCCGTTGACATTGTAGAAGAGCTTGGCTATGCCAAATCGAGCGTTTCGCGCGCCGTCAATCTGCTGCAGAAGGCGGGACTGATCGAGATCGATGAGGCGGGCGACATTACGCTGACTGCCGCGGGACAGAAGAAGGCGGAGGACATCTACGAAAAGCACCGCGTCTTTACCGAGGCATTTATCAGAATGGGTGCACCAAAGGCGGTTGCGGAGGAAAATGCCTGCCGCATCGAGCACGTCGTTTCCGATGAACTGTTTAAGATCATCAAAAAACATTTCGCAGAACATTAAGAAATAAGGAACGCTTGGGCGTTCCTTTTTGCGTGCTTGATTGGATGCTGTTGCGTGGCAGGGGGGCGTTCCCTATTTTGTCAGGCGATCGAGGATTTCAAAATATTTTGGAAACGTCTTTTTGCAGCATGTCGGATTTTCGATCGTGATATCTCCCGTCATGAGCCCCACGAGGGAGAACGCCATGGCGACGCGGTGGTCGTCGTATGTCTGAATGATGGCGGCGCGAGGGGTGCCGGGGGTGATGCGGACGCCGTCAGGCTCCTCCTCGGACGCAATGCCCAGACTTTGCAGATTGGAGACGATTGCATGGATGCGGTCGCACTCCTGGTTGCGGATGTGACCGATGCCCGTGATGTGCGTCCCGCTCGTTGCGAATGGCGCAAGCGCTGCGACGGTGAGCGCCTGATCGGAGAAATCGCGCATATTGACGTCAAAGCCCGTGAACGAGGAAACATTGCGTCCGTCTGCAAGGATGCCTTCGGGGGTGTCGCTCAATTGCACGCCCTTTTCTTCCAGCAGGCGTAAAAATGCGATATCGCCCTGCAGCGTATTAAAATGTACGCGCGGGATGCGTACACGCATGCGCAAGAGCAAAGAGAGCGCATAGAAATAGCACGCGCCCGAGAGGTCGGCTTCAATCTCCGCACGGGCGGGGGCGTGCGTGGACGGTGTAACTGCAATGGTGTCGCCGTCGCGCGTCCACTGCGCGCCGAATTGCTCGATCAGTCGCAGGGTCATGGAAATATAGCTCCCGTGCGTGCGACTTCCCGTCAGGTGCAGGCAGATGGGGCGACTGACGGCCGCAGCAAGCAGAATGCCGCTCGCGTACTGGGTGCTCAGGTCAGTATCTACCGTCAGATCTTCCTGAAAAATGCCGTCCGATTGCATGACAAGGGGGAAGTGTCCGCGCTCGCCGAGGTAATTGATGTGCACGCCGGCGTCCTCCAGAACGGATAAAATCTCCATGGGGCGCTTTTGCATCTGCTCGGACGAGGTCATCGTATAGCTGCCGCCCGCAAAGGCGAGCGCCACGGTCAGAAAGCGTGCGGCGGTTCCCGCCGAACGGACATTGAGCATTGCATTTTGATTGGGGACATGACCGTTGCAGCCGTTGATGCGCAGGCCGTTCGCACAGCGCGACCACGGGATGCCGAGCGCGCTGAGACAATCGAGCATGGCAAGTGTGTCGTCGGCAAAGTCTCCGCAGGAGAGCTGCACCGTCCCGTTGCCGAAGGCGGCTAGAATGAGGGCGCGGTTGAGCAAGCTCTTGGAGGCGGGAACTTCTGCTTCAAGGATGCCGCTGGTTGGCGTTAATTTTCTGACATTGTAGAAATCCATACAAAAATTATAGTAAGAACGGCATGAAAAGTCAAGAAAAAAGAGAAAGCGCGCCGTACAAACGGCCATTCCCTTGAAAAAAATGCGGCGGTATGGTATAATAATGGCTGTGGAATCGCAGGAAGAAATCGTTGTCATACGCAGTGCGCGGAAGACAATATCGCTCACTGTTAACGAAAACGGCGCGATCGTCGTGAAGGCGCCAAAATTTGTCAAAGATGCGGAAATCGCCCGCGTGATCGCGCGTCACAGGCGCTGGATCGCGCGCAGAAAGCGCGAGAGCGGGCAATTTCGACTCGATCTATCGGACGGAGCAGTGTTGACGCTCTACGGAAGAAGGTACGAAATCGCCGCAGCACCGCGCGCCGCGATCAAAGGTGATATGATCTTTCTCCCGCAGGAGGAGAGAGCGGCTGCGCTCATTGCATTGCTGAAAAAATTGGCGCGCAAAACCATGACTGATCTGACACTTGCCCTCGCGCAAAAATACGGGTTTACCTTCGGGACTGTCCGCATCTCATCTGCGCGGGGCAGGTGGGGTTCCTGCAGTCAAAAAGGCACGATCTCCTATTCCTTCCGGACGGCGTTTTTATCACAGCACGAAGCGGAATATATCACCGTACATGAGTTGTGCCACACGCGGCACATGAATCACAGTGCTGCATTCTGGGCGGAAGTCGCAAAAATCCTGCCCGATTATCGGCAGATCAGAAAGGGGATTCGCGAAAAAGGAGTCGTTATGCAATGGCTTTAACGAATAATCGGCTTTTGCATAGTAATATACCAGACATACTATTGAATTTACATGAGGTAATGATATGAAGATTGTCGTCTACGGGCTCGGGATCATCGGCGCATCGGTCGCCGCATCGCTGAAGAAAGCGGGCCATCTCGTTTTGGGAAAGAACAGGAGCAGGGAGAGCGTCGTCTATGCGCTGGAGCATGATATGATCGACGGCGAGGCGGTATCCTATGAAGGCGCGGACGTCGTCGTGCTTGCGCTTCCGCCCCGCGTGACCGTGCGCGAGTTGAAGGAGGGGGCATTCCCCGACGGCTGTATCGTCATAGATATCTGCGGCGTGAAATCTGCGCCCGAGCAGGCGGCCTTCTCCAAGCCCCGTAAGTGGCGGTATGTCGGCACGCATCCGATGGCGGGCAAGGAGACTTCCGGCATCCGTTCCGCAAGCGATACGTTGTTTGTCGGCGCCAATTTCGTCATCACGCATGCGCCGCAGACTGATGCGGCTGCGCTTGATACCGTCCGTTCTCTTGCAAAAGATATGGGATTCGGGCGCATCGTCGAATGCAGCGCTGCGGAGCATGACAGGATGATCGCGCTTACCTCACAACTATGTCACGTCGCGGCGAATGCCTATGTCACAACCCCGCTCTCTGCGGGCTGTGTCGGGTTTACGGGCGGCAGTTTTCAGGATGTGACGCGCGTCGCGCCCGTGGACGAGGCAATGTGGGCGGAGCTGTTTTGTATGAACTCCGAGGCGCTCTGCGAGGAGATTGTGCGTCTTTCCCGCCGGCTGGATGCGTTTGCCGACGCGATCCGAGATCGGGACGAGGCGCGTATCTGCGCACTGATGCGCGAGGGAAAAGCGTGCTACGAAGAATTTTTTCGCAGAAATTAAGAGATAATTGTGCTCAATCCATTTACAAATTCGCTTTTTTGTACTATAATGAGAGAGATGGATGTGTGTGATGTGACGATCGTCACATTTTCAGGGGGTACGCGCTCTCACAGCAGCGTGCGGGGAACTGTCTTAAAGCTGGAGGACGGCTTTCGGGTCGACTATCCGCAGGACGGGGATCATGCGCGGCTGACTGTGCGCGGGCAGTCCCTTGAGATGACGCGGAGCGGGCAGACGCAGCTTCGCATGTCCTTTGAAGAGGGATGCGGAAGCGAATTTGCGCTCTTTCTCGGGGAGGATTGGGGGAGCGTTCCAATTGAGACCGATCGCTGTCACATATGTGCCGTGCGGGATGGCTGGCGGATCGCGCTCAAATACCGCCTGCTTTTCGCACATGAAAGTCAGGTATTCCATGTGAATATCGCAGTGAAATTTATTTCGGAGGAACAATGAAAATTCGATACTTGGGGCACTCTTGTTTTGTCCTGACGGAGAGTACGGGAACGACGATCGTGACCGACCCCTATGGCGCCATCGGCTATAAGATGCCGCCCGTCAAGGCGGACGCGGTGTCCGTAAGTCACGGACACTACGACCACAACAACGTCAGCGCGGTAAAGGGAAACCCCGTCGTGCTCGACGAAGAGGGCACCTATGAAGTCGGTGGGGTCGTCATTACGGCGATCAGAAGCTATCACGATAAAACGAGCGGCTCAGAGCGGGGGGAGAATCTCATTTTCAAGTTCCGTATGGACGGCTTGGAGATCTGCCATCTGGGCGATCTGGGCGAGGAGTGTTCTTCTGCGCTGATTGAAACCTTGTTGCCTGTGCATGTGCTCATGATTCCCGTCGGCGGGACGTACACCATCGATGCAGAGCAGGCAAAGGAATATGTCGACCGCATTATGCCCGCAATCGTCATCCCCATGCACTATAAGACCAAGGGGCTCAATATGGACATCGACAAGGTGGATGCGTTTACCGACCAGTTTGATACGGAAGAGGTGGAAGAACTCGAGGACAGCGAACTGGAGTTGTTCCGTGACGATATTTCGGAGGAGAGCACAAAGATCATCGTCATGGAACGGGAGAAATAAATGGAGTTAAAGACGATGGAACAAAGGTATCGGGAATTTCTCGATACCCTTCCTTTATCTACGCTCAGAATCCTTGGCAGACAGTACGGCGTTGCTGCGGCATCCTCCAGTCAGAAGAGCGCGTTGGTCAGCGACATCATCGACATTCTGACGGGAAAAACGCAGCCCGTTCCGCGCTCCAATCGAGGCGCCCCCGCAAAGCAGACGTATATCGATCCCGCGATCGTCGATCGTCTGAACGAGATCCGTTCGCGCGCCGATGAGGATGGTTGGCAGAGAAAGGTCATCTTTGAGGTCGCTTCCCCGGACGAAGCGGGGCATTCGTCGTACGACGATCCCGTCTATACCGGGATTCTTGAGATCACGCCGGGCGGATACGGCTTTGTCCGTGCCGACAACTGCCAGCCCTCCGCCGCGGGGAAGGACGTCTTTCTCTCTGCGCCCTATATTCACGCCATGGAACTGCGGACGGGGGACTTTATCGCCTGTACGGCGCAGCCCCGCCAGAAAAACGAAGCGGCGGCCATTCTGGAACTGCTGAGCGTCAACGGTCTGCCGCAGGGAAAATACAATGCCCGTCCCGTCTTTGAGACGCTCACGGCGGTCTATCCCACCGAAAAAATCGGGCTTTCCGAACAGTGCGGCGATGATGCGCTGCGCATGCTCGATCTGTTTGCGCCGATCGGAAAGGGACAACGCGCCCTGATCACGGCGCCGCCCAAGGCGGGGAAAACGACGCTCTTGAAGTCCGTTGCGCGTGCGATTCACCAGTTTCACAGGGATATCGTGCTGCTCGTCCTTCTCATCGACGAGCGCCCGGAAGAGGTTACGGACATCGGCTCCGCGGTGCGGGGCAGCACGGTCGTATCCTCGACGTTTGACGAGGCTGCAGAACACCATGTGCGGGCTGCGCAGCTTCTCTTGGAGCACGCAAAGCGGCTTGTCGAGCACGGCAAGGACGTCGTAATTTTGCTTGATTCTCTGACCAAACTCACGCGCGCTTACAACAACGTCGTCGAGAGTAGTGGAAAAACACTCTCGGGCGGGCTGGATCCTGCGGCGCTTGCAGGACCTAAACGCTTCTTCGGAGCGGCGCGCAAGACCAAGGAGGCGGGGAGTCTCACCATTCTCGCGACCGCATTGGTCGAAACGGGCAGCCGCATGGACGACGTCATCTATGAGGAGTTCAAGGGGACGGGAAACGCGGATATCTTTTTATCCCGAGAACTTGCAGAGCGCAGGATCTTTCCCGCCATCGACTTGCGCCGCTCAGGCACGCGCAAGGAAGAGCTTTTGTTGTCCGCGGAAGAGATGGAAGCGGTCGGACAGTTCAGAGTGCACGGGCTGACGGATACCGCCGCGATCAAGGAAATTTTGGGGCGCACTGCGGACAATGCAGAACTTGTGTCGCGCCTGCCGGAATGGCTGCGCGGCTTGAAATAATATATATACCAAGGGGCAGAAGATTATGGTTATCGGCATTGATTTGGGCGGCATGTCTGCCAAGGCGGCGCTGCTTGTCGGCGATCAATTGAAGGGAAAATCGCGCGTGGAGACGTCCGCATCCAATACGGCGGAGCAGACGGCTGTCGCGCTGGCGCAGCTCGTTCTGCAGACGGCGGAGAAAGCCAATAAGAGCATGGACGATATTCAGGCGATCGGCATCGGCTCGCCCGGCGTTGTGGACAGCACGGACGGCGTGATCGCTTCCTGGACAAATTTCGGCTGGAAGAATGTACCGCTTGCGTCGCTCGTGGAGAAATATACGGGCAAAAAGACCTTTGTTTTGAACGATGCCAACGCGGCGGCGCTCGGCGAGGCACGCTATGGTGCCGGCAGGCAGTATTCGAGCAGTGTCCTTCTGACGCTCGGAACGGGCATCGGCAGCGGCATCATTCTCGGCGGAAAGCTGTTTGAGGGCTTCCGCAGCGCAGGCGCGGAGATTGGGCACGTCGTTCTCCATAAGGACGGAGAGCCCTGCTCGTGCGGCAGGCGCGGTTGTTTTGAGCGGTATGCCTCTGCGAGCGCGCTCATTCGCATGACGCAGGAAAAGATGCGCAGTGTGCCGCAGAGCGTGCTCTGGAAGTACGCGCCGACGGTAGAGCAGGCGGACGGAAGAACGGTTTTCCTGGCGCTGAAAGAGGGGGACGAGGCAGCAAAGAGCGTCCTTGAAGGGTATGTGGCGGAACTCGGTGAGGGGATCACCAATATTGTCAACGCTTTCCGCCCGCAGGCGATCATTCTCGGGGGCGGGATCTCGGCAGAGGGGGAGACGCTTCTTGCTCCCCTCAGAAAATACGTCTATCCCCGCATCTATGTCTCACAGGACTATGCGCCCCTGGAGATCTGCTGCGCCTCGCTCGGCAACGACGCAGGCCTGTACGGTGCCGCAGCGTATGCCTTTGCAAGATTATAATTGTGTTTGAGCGAATGATAGGGTAGAGGGAAACCATGGGCGAAATTGTAAAATGGTGCATTACAGCCGTAAGTGCTATGCTCCCTGCCATTACGATTTATTTGGTGGTCAATGTCTTATCATGGAAGTCCGGCAAAAAGTCCGCTCCTAAAAATGAGATCGCCCAACCGCGTCAATATTTTTGGTGTTGTGCAGTCGGTACAATGCTACTGCTCATGGTTGTACTGTTGGTCCTGTTTCTCCCTGAAGGAATGGTGCAACCGGAAGAAGGGCGGATTCCCGGAGCGCTCATCATGTTGGGAATCACCTTCATTGCATTTCTATGCACTCTTTGGTTTTATCGGTGGCGCATCGTTCTCGGGAAAAAAGAATTTACTTGTTACTTCTTTCTACGAACGCGGACATACCAATATTCCGAAGTACATTTCAGGGATTATAATAATCATTACCGTATTTACTGCGGTAAAAAATATGTCTGTTCGGTTTTGGATGAGACCGATAATTGTGAAAGGCTGCGGGGCTTGATTGCGAAGTACTCGCCCATTCATAATCCCATGCGCAGCAACCACTGACGAAAGCAGGCCCGCCGATCACGGCGGGCTTGCTTCTATCAAAAAAACCGAGGAAGTTTCCTCGGTTTTTTTGTCAGTTGTTCGTTGATGGACGAGCCTGCTGCGGGCGTATCTGAATGTAGTATACGACGCCGAAGAGGATGATGCCAAGGTATGCGATAATGGGAATGATCACCCATGCAGCGAGCGTCAGCGGAGCGCTGAAGTCGATGCGTGCCGCAAGCGCGATGATCAACGTGATGATCACCAATAGAATATAGGTGATCACAACGTTGAGAATGATCGGCCCCGTCTTGCGCAGCGATCTTGCTCCATAGTGGTTGGCATAGGCGAGCCCCGTCACAAGCAGGACGGCAAAGCCGACGCCCCACAGCAGATAGGGGTAGAACCCGGGAAGGGCGATGGATGCGGAAAGTCCGAGCAGGATGGCGCCCATCGCGATGCAGAAGGCGCAGAACGCGATCCCGCTGAAAAAGAGGGCTTTCCCCTTATTGACAAGGCTTTCAGTTTCCTGCTCGAACCGGCCAGACTTGCCGCCCGAGGTCTGGATGCGGATGCCGTCCTTTTCGGCGCGCGATTGCAGGTCAGTGAAATCGATCCCGTCCAATGACTTCGCTCTTGCGTCCTGCGGCGCGCTGTTTTCGGGCGAGACGGCATTGGCGTACAGACGCTGTACGACGGTGCGATAGTCGCCGCCCGCAGCGTCTGCCTCAGCGCCCTGCGGCGGGGCAGGGGAGTTGTAATGATTGTAGTCGCGGTTGGGCTGACGGGACGCAGGCGTGTTGAGGAGTTCCAGGTAGTTGCGCTGCAGCAGGGCGTGTTCCTGACGGCGGTAGATCTCCGCCTGTTCCGCAATGATGCGCTCCTCCTGCGCCTTCAGTTCATCCTGGTGCCTGGCGCGCTCCTGCGCGAGGACTGCTTCCAGGTGATTATTGTAGTTGTTGCGCTCTGCGGCGATCGCCGTTTCCGATCTGTGCCGCTCTGTCTCCAGCAAAAATTCATTGCGCTGGCGTTCGTCTGCGAGCAGGGCTTCCGAGCGCTTCTTTTCCTCTTCCAGCTGTGCTTCCGACTTCTTGCGCTCTTCCTCCAGCTGCTCTTCGGCGGCCTTTTTCTGATCTTCCAGCTGTTGCAGGAGCCCGTCGCGCGTTTCCTCCAGTTGCGCGATCTGCGCACGCTGTTCCTCCGCCTCCTGATTCACGAGGCGTTCTTCCGCGAGGCGCTGCGCTTCTTCCAGCGCCGCTTCGTTCTCCTTGAGCTCGTATTCCAGTGACGCGATCTGGGCGCGGAGCGCTTCCTCCTGTTCGGTCGCTTCACGCTCTTTCTGTGCTTCCAGTTCGGCGCGCTGTTCGTTGAGCGCGTTTTCCTTGTCCGCAAGTTCCTGTTCGCGGCGCTCATAGTCCTTGGCAACTGACTCGTTGTGCGCATCGAGATCGGTGCGCCGCTGGGCAAGTGCCTGTTCTCGGGCGCTGATCTCGCGCTCGCGCCAGTCATATTCCTTGTGGAGCGCCGCATTCTGTGTATCCAGTTCGGCGCGCTTATGCACGAGTGCCTGTTCGCGGGCGGCAAGTTCCTGTTCGCGCCAATCCCGCTCTTTATAGAGCGCATCGTTACGGGTGCGGATCTCTTCCTCGAATGCTGCACGTTGATCGGCAAACGCTTGCAGCGTCTGTTCCTCCAGTTGGGTGCGCTGTTCGTGCAGCAGGGACGCCGCCTTTTCGTCCAGTTCGGCGCGCTCAGCTGAGAGCGCCTCCTCGCGGGCGGCAAGTTCCGCAGAGCGCTGCTCCTGTTCCTTTTGCGTCGCTTCGCGTTCGGCGGTCAGGTCGGAGCGCTGCCGGTTGATCGCATCTTCCCGCGTTGCGAGCTCCTGTTCCCGCCAGGCAAATTCCTTGGACGTCGCCTCATTTTGCGCGATCGCTTCACTCAGTTGCGCTTCGCGTGCGCTGAGCTGCTGTTCCCGCGTTTCAAATGCCTGGGAGAGCTGCGCATTGCGCGCGCTTTCGGCTGCGATCTCCTGCTCCCGCAAAGAAAGCTGCGCCTCGCGTGCTGCGCTGTCTTTGGAGACCGCCTCGCTCTTTGCGTCCAGTTCCGCCTGCCGATCGGCGATCGCCTTTTCGCGGGCGGCGAGTTCCTGTTCGCGCCAGTCATACTCCTTGGTCATCTCCTCGGCGCGGGTGCGAAGTTCCTCGTCAAAGGCAGCGCGCTGCTCGTTCAGCTTTTCCTGATAGCTCTCTTCGATCTGATCGAGCTCCGCGTCGTCGTCAAACGAGGGGAGGTAGTCCAGCTCGCTGTCCTCGTCTTCGCCGCGCGGGACGCGGGAGGTGGAGTTTTTGAGGACGCGCATATTGACTTGGGTAGGCGCGGGGTTGGAGAAGTCGAAGTCCTTATCGGAGATAAGGCTGTCGATGACGGTGCGCGAATACTCCCATTCCGATTGATTCTGTTCGGAGATCGCCTTGCCCGCCTCGGTCAGGCTGAAATATTTTCTTCTGCCGCCGCTCACGGATCCTCCCCAGTAGGAGGTGACGTAGCCGTCCTTTTCCAGGCGCTTTAAGGCGCTGTAAAGGGAGGGCTGCTTCAGAGAATACTGCCCGTGGCTCTTGCGCTCGATTTCCGCGATGATCTCATAGCCGTACTTGTCGCCGTCATAGAGTGCGCGCAGAATGATGGTGTTGATATGGCCGCGAATGAGATCGGAGCTGACCGATTTTTCGCTGCGTTCCGTTTGAACAACGTCGTCCATATCACGGCTCCTTTGTTTTTTTTATCATTATACATGATTTGTCGGATTTTGTCAATAATCAAAGTAATATGTCTGACATAATTTTATGATATTTTGTGTTTTTTGGCATATGTATTCACTAAATATCGTATTTTTAGGGAATGGGGACCATTCGAGCGGCACTCTTTCTCATTGGGACGACAGTCGGCGCAGGTTTTCTGAGCGGGGCGGAACTTGTCCGTTTTTTCAGCGGCGCGGGGTATCTGTTTGCGCTCGCGGCGGCGTGCGGCATGCAATTTGCGTGTGGCGTTTTATTTTTATCGCTCGGGAAAAAATACGGCGGATGCAATGGCGCGATGCGCGCACTCTTCGGCAGGAGCGGTAAGGCGATCTATATTATGCTGCTTGCCGTCACCTTTTTTCCCTGTGCCGGGATGCTTGCGGGTCTGGATGCGCTCATCCCGAACTATGCGCCATTTCCGTCTATCATAGGACTTGCCGTCGTCGTATTCTTTTTGTGCCGCGGGCTCAGGGGCGTTGGCGCGCTGAATACCGCGCTCGTTCCCTTTTTGATCGCGCTTGTCCTTCTGACGGGCATCGGAAAGGTAGCGGCGCCTTTGCAAATGCCTGCGCTCTCAGAGGGAGGCAATGCCGTTCTCTATGCGGGAATGAACACCGCGTTCGCCGCGCCCGTGTTCATGGACACCGGCCGTGAAGTGCGTGCACCCGTGCGCGCATGCGCACTTGCATCTGCCTGCATTTTTTTATGCGGCGCGTGCATTTTAGGGGGCATCTTTGCAATGGGGGATGCGGCGCTCGTCTCGCCCATGCCGTACCTCGTTGTCATCCAGGGCAGGCGGGTTTTTGCCGTCGCCGTCGGCTGTTCGGTCCTGACGTCGCTCTCGTCCGCGCTCTATCCGCTGTTCACGGCATGCGAACGCCTCGGCGCGCAGAAAAATGCCGCAAGGGGCGTGGTGCTCCTCGCGGCGTTTATCCTGTCACGGGTCGGACTTGCAAGGGTCATAGACCTCTTCTATCCGATTGCCGGTGCAATAGGGATCGTATTTTCAGTTGTTTGTGTTCTTGACGAGTACCTTTTCCAGCAGTACCACAAGGGCGTACATGCCCGCCGCAAGCAGACAGAGAACAAAGGTCGCGCTCATGACAAGGTCCAGCTTAAACACCTGACCGCCGTAGACGATGAGGTATCCAAGGCCCGCCCGCGAGACAATGTACTCGCCCATGATGGACCCGATCCACGCCATTCCCACATTGACTTTGAGCATGGAGATGACGGCGGGATAGGAGGACGGGATGACAAGTTTCCATAGGATCTGCCATTTGTTTGCGCCCATCGAGCGCATCAGAAGGATCTTGCTCTCCTCCGTCGCGATAAAGGCGGACAGGACGTGCATGATGGCAATGATGATGCCGACGAGCACGGTCATAAAGACGATCGCTTCGCTCCCCGTGCCGAACCAGATGATGATGAGCGGTCCCAGAGCGATCTTGGGAAGGGCGTTGAGGACGACGATGTACGGCTCAAGGACGCGGCGCAGCGTGTCGCTCCACCAGAGCACAAGCGCGACGGCAAACCCGAGGACGACGGCGATCGCAAAGCCGGCGAGCGTCTCCCAGAGCGTCACGCCGATATGGTAAAAGAGGCTGCCGTCCGATGCGAGATCTGCGAGTGTCGTCGCAATGCGGGAAGGGGAACTCATGACGAAGGGGTCCACCCAGCCCATCGCCGTGACCAGTTCCCACAGCCCCAAAAGCAGCGCGAGGACGCCGATGCGCAGCGCCCAGACGAGGGCAAGGTTTTGTTTGCGCCGCCGTAAAAAGCGGGCGTGTTCCTGAGAATAGTTGACGTGTTTCATGTGTTGAGTTCCCCCCATAGCCGTTCAAACCAGGCAGAGAAGGTGGGCTGCTCCCGCCTTTTGAGCGGGGGAATGTCCCCAAAGTCCAGCGTATGCGAATGGGCAACGCGGGCGGGACGCGCCGTCAGGACGAGCACTCTGTCGGCGAGAGAGATCGCCTCGGAGATATCGTGTGTGATGAGCAGCGCCGTCTTTTGTTCGCTGCGGATGATGGCGGCGACGTCCTCGCAGACATTCAGCCGCGTCTGATAGTCGAGCGCGGAGAAGGGCTCGTCGAGCAGAAGGATGTCTGGGTCAGTCGCAAGCGTGCGGATGAGCGCCGCGCGCTGTCGCATGCCGCCCGAGAGCTGGGAAGGATAGCACCCCAAAAAGTCGGAAAGCCCGTATTTCTCTGCGAGCGCGAGCGCCCGCCGCCTCGTCTCCTGCGTGTTCTTGCGCTTGACTTCCAGCGGCAGAAAGATATTTTTTTCGATCGTGCGCCACGGGAAGAGTTCATCCTTTTGCAGCATGTAGCCGAAGGTGCCCTTGCTCTCCACCGCGCCTTCCGAGGGCTTCAGAAGCCCCGCCGCGAGCGATAAAAGGGTGGTCTTTCCGCAGCCCGAGGGTCCGATGATGGCGACAAACTCTCCGCGGCCGACTGAGAAGGAGAGCCCCTGCGCCGCGATGAGTTCTCCGCGCACGGTGTGATAGATGTGCGTGACATCCCGAAAAGTGAGAATGTTTTCCATGGTGCTCCTTTGGTTGAAAAGAGTGGCTTATTTGAGTGCGGCGTACACTTCCCTGACATAAGTATTGTCGACAAGCGCCGCAAAATCTGCGCGTTCGCTCAGCTCGCCTGCGCTTTCGATGATGTCCTGAAGCCGCTCAAAGCTTTCCTCCGTCATTGCCATATCCGTCACCCATGCATCGATATTGCGGTAACTCGTGACGCTGGTCGCGATCGATTGCTGCGAGGTGGAGGGGAAGTAGTCGAGCAGGTATTGTGCGATCGTGTCCGCATCCTGCGTCTGCGCATACTCCACGCCGCGCAGGATGGCGCGCAGGAAGCCCTTGGCGGTCTCCTCATTCTCGTTGAGCCAGGAGCGCCTTGCAATGTAGCTCGTGTAGGGGACTTCGCCGCCCGCTTCGCCGACTGCGGCAACGATATATCCCTTGCCTGCCGCCTGATATTCGGAGGCGGTCGGCTCAAACATGGTGCAATAGTCGGCGGTGCCGGCCTCGAAGGCGCCCGTCATCAGGTTGAACGCGACGTCGAAGTTGAGGTTGATATCCTCGTCGGTGAAGCCGTGTTCCCGTAAAATGTATTCAAAGGTCATTGCGGGGACGCCGCCCTTTCTGCCTGCAAGGATCTCCTTGCCCTTGAGGCTCTCCCAGGTGAAATCGGGCTCCTCGACACGGGAGACGAGGAAGGAGCCGTCCCGCTTGGTGAGCTGCCCGAAGACGGTTGGTACGTCGTTGGAGCCGCCCAACAGCACATAGATCGCCGCCTCGGGACCGCAGAATCCGACGTCCGCGTCGCCAGAGAGCACCGCCGCCATGACGGCGTCCGCGCCGCCGCCGTTCGTCAGTTCGATCTCGATGCCCTCTTCTTCGAAGTAGCCGAGCGCATCGGCGAGATACATGGGCGCATAGAAGACGGAGTGCGTCACTTCATTGACCCTGACGGTCGTGATTCCGTCCTGATCGGCGGGCTCGCCGCAGGCGGAGAGGGGAAGGAGGGCGAAGATCGCCGCTCCCAAAGTTGCCAACATTTTTTTCATAGTCAGCTCCGTAAATTTTAAGGAATAATATATCCTATGAGCGAGGCGGAATAATTGACAACGTAAAAAAAATGTTCTATAATGAGATACTGTATAAAATAGCGGAAATATGCGCGCTTTTGCGTACAAAAGCGCAAAAATAGATTAGGACAGAGACAGACTATGGAAGAAATGCAGACGACGTATAGTCCCAAGGATTTTGAAGAGAGAATCTATCGCGAGTGGATGGACAAGGGTTGTTTCCGCGCGGAGATCGATCCCGCGAAGGTTCCGTTCACGGTCATGATGCCGCCGCCCAACATTACGGGGCAGCTGCATATGGGGCACGCGATGGACGAGACTATGCAGGATATCCTCATCCGCTTCAAGCGGATGCAGGGGTATTGCGCTCTCTGGCTCCCCGGGACTGACCACGCCTCGATCGCGACGGAAGTCAAGATTGTCGAGCAGATGAAAAAAGAGGGCGTGAGCAAGCAGGATATCGGCAGAGAGGAGTTTTTGCGCCGTGCCTGGGCGTGGAAGGAAAAGTACGGCGGCAGGATCATCGAGCAGCTCAAGAAGCTCGGGTCCTCCTGCGACTGGTCGCGCCTGGCGTTCACGATGGACGAAAAGTGCTCCAGCGCCGTGCACGAGGCTTTCTTCCGCCTCTATCATAAGGGGCTCATCTATCGCGGAGACCGCATCATCAACTGGTGCCCGAGCTGCAAGACGGCGCTCTCCGATGCGGAAGTCGAGTACGCGGAGGAGAACGGACATTTCTGGTACTTTGCCTATCCCGTCGAGGGCAGCGACGAAAAGATCGTCATTGCGACTACCCGCCCCGAGACCATGCTCGGCGATACGGCAGTCGCTGTGCATCCCGGTGATGCGCGCTATGCTTCCCTCGTCGGCAAGATGCTTTTGTTGCCTCTGACCGATCGCAAGATCCCCGTTGTCGCGGACGAGTACGTCGATCCGGAATTCGGTACGGGCGCTGTCAAGATCACGCCCGCGCACGATCCCAACGACTTCGAAGTAGGGCTGCGCCACGAGCTTCCCGTCATCCGCGTCATGAACGATGACGGTTCGATGAACGAACTTGCGGGCGAGTATGCTGGGCTGGACAGGTACGAGGCGAGAAAGCGCATTGTCGCGAAGATGGAAGAGCTGGGGCTGCTCGTCAGGATCGAGCCGCACGCGCACAACGTCGGGCACTGCTACCGCTGCCATTCCACGGTGGAACCCATCGTCTCCAAGCAGTGGTTTGTCCGCATGAAGCCGCTCGCCAAACCCGCGATCGACGCCGTCGCGCACAACAAGACCAAGTTCACACCTGACCGCTTCGCCAAGATCTATTATAATTGGTTGGAAAATATCCGCGACTGGTGTATTTCCCGTCAGCTCTGGTGGGGACACCGCATTCCCGTCTGGTACTGTGACGGCTGCGGCGAGACCATCTGCGAGCGCGAGACGCCCACGCGCTGCCCGAAGTGCGGCAGTACGCACCTGCATCAGGACGAGGATGTGCTCGACACCTGGTTCTCCTCCGCGCTGTGGCCCTTCTCGACGCTGGGCTGGCCGGAAGAGACGGAGGACTTCAAGTACTTCTATCCGACGGACGTGCTCGTGACGGGCTACGATATCATTCCCTTCTGGGTCATGCGCATGATGTTCTCGGGCATCGAGTACACCGACAAAGTTCCCTTCCGCGACGTGCTCATTCACGGGCTCGTGCGGGACGAGCAGGGCAGAAAGATGTCCAAATCGCTCGGCAACGGCATCGATCCGCTGGAGATCATCGACAAATACGGCGCGGACTCCCTGCGCCTTGCGCTGATGACGGGCGTCGCGCCGGGCAACGATACGCGCTTCACCGATGCAAAGGTAGAGGCGTCGCGCAACTTCATCAATAAGCTCTGGAACGCGTCCCGCTTCGTTCTGATGAACGCCAAGGACGTGGACATTCCAAAACTGGGCGAGATAAGGCTGCAGCCCGCAGATCGCTGGATCATCTCCCGCCTGCAGGCATGCATCCGCGAGGTCGTTGTTTCGCTCGGCAAGTTTGATCTGGGCATTGCCGCAGACAAGCTGACTGACTTCATGTGGAATGACTTCTGCGACTGGTACATCGAGTTGAGCAAGCCCGCCCTGTACAGCGGCGATCCCGACAAGAAACGCAATGCGCTGTGCGTGCTCATGTACGTCCTGAAGGATGCGTTGAAGCTCCTGCATCCGTTTATCCCGTTCGTGACCGAGGAGATCTATTCCTATCTTCCCGATACGAAGGGGCTGATCATCCATGCGGAATACCCCCGTTACAATTCCCGCCTCGCGTACAAGAAGGAGGCAAAGGCGTTTGAGGGGGTCATCGACCTCATCAAGACGGTGCGCGCAATGAAGGTGGAGGTCAACTGCCCGCCTTCGAGAAAGGTACACGTCTACCTTACGACGGACGCCAAGCGCCTCATCTCCGTTAACAAAAACGCTATTCTCCGCCTTGCGGGGGCGAGCGAGGTGACCGTTGTCGAGAGCGGCGCGGAGGCGGGCGAGAAGGTCGTCTCCCGCGTGTGTGAAGCGGGGCAAATTTTCATTCCTCTGGGCGAGCTCATCGACCTGGAGAAGGAGAAGGCGCGGCTGGAAAAGGAACTTGACCGCGTCTTGAGCGAGATCGCGCGCGCAAGCGGCAAACTCAACAATCAGAACTTTGTCGCAAAAGCGCCCAAAAAGCTCGTGGACGACGAGCGCGCAAAACTGGAAAAATTGCTCGATGCCAAGGGCAAGGTAGAAGCCAGCCTCAAGGCACTGCAAGACTGATGAAAAGTCCGCTTTTACGCGGACTTTTTTGCACTCATCGGAGAGTGTGAGGCGGGGCAAAAGAAAAATTGCATTTGCGGAAAAAAATTGCGTTCAAACAGTTGACTTATGGTTGCAAATCTGTTAAAATAAGAATCGATAAAAAAATATCGATAAAGACGACGGCAAGGAGACGGAAAATGGTCAATGCGGAGAGTGCGGTATCCAAAGCGACGGTCTCCCGCATGCCTGCCTATCTTCGCTACCTGAAAGGGGAAGCGGGAAAGGGCGTCGAGTACGTCTCGTCCGCGGCGATCGCCAAGGACATGGGACTTTCCGCGGTCTGCGTCAGAAAGGACCTTGCGCTCGTTTCCTCTCGTCCCGGGAAGCCGCGCTTCGGGTTTGAAGTACGGCTCCTCATTGAGGATATCGAAAAGTTTTTAGGCTATCACCGCTGGACCAATGCCGTCATCGTCGGCGCGGGTGGACTCGGAAGGGCGATCCTGAGCTATGAAGGGTTTGATAACTACGGCATCCATGTCATCGCGGCGTTCGACAATTCCCCCGCGAAGGTCGGGGCGGTCGGAGGGAAGCCCATCTATCCTATGGAGCGCCTCGGCGACGTCGTCAAAAGAAGCGACGTGAAGGTTTGCATTTTGACTGTACCGCGCAGCGCGGCGCAGGAAGCTTGCGACCAGGTGATAAGCGCGGGGATCAATGCGATCCTGAGCTTCGCCCCCGTTCATCTGCGCGTCCCGGAGGGCGTAAAGATCAAATATGAAGATTTGGCAGTCTCGCTCGCAGAGCTGTGCGGCGCGTGACGCAATCGATAAAATCTGGAAAAAATATTATGGAGGTCGGTTATGAAGGATTTCATCGTCAACGATGAAGAGTCGCTCGCCAAGATGCTCGCGAAGGTCAGAGCGGCACAGGAGAAGTTTGCTACCTATACGCAGGAGCAGGTCGACGAGATCTTCTATCGCGCGGCGCTTGCGGCAAACAAGATGCGTATCCCTCTTGCAAAGATGGCAGTGGAGGAGACGGGCATGGGCATCGTCGAGGACAAGGTCATCAAGAACCACTACGCATCGGAGTATATCTACAATCAGTATAAGGATACCAAGACCTGCGGCGTGATCGAGCGCGACGAGGGCTTCGGAATCACCCGTATCGCTGAGCCTGTCGGCGTCCTGGCGGCAGTCATTCCCACGACCAACCCCACGTCCACAGCGATCTTCAAGTCGCTTATCTGCCTCAAGACGAGAAACGGTCTCATCATCTCGCCTCACCCCCGCGCAAAGGCGTGCACCATTGCAGCGGCGAAGGTCGTGCTTGACGCGGCTGTTGCGGCAGGCGCTCCCGAGGACATCATCGGCTGGATCGATCAGCCAACCGTTCCGCTCTCCGGCATGATCATGAGAGAGGCGGATATGATCCTTGCGACGGGCGGTCCCGGCATGGTCAAGGCGGCATACTCCTCCGGCAAGCCCGCAGTAGGCGTCGGCGCAGGAAATACGCCCGCGATCATCGATTCGACCGCGGACATCAAACTTGCCGCTTCTTCCATCCTTCATTCCAAGACCTTTGATAACGGCATGATCTGCGCTTCCGAGCAGTCGACCATCGTCCTTGCAGACGTTTACGACGAGTTCAAGGCGGAAATGCAGAAGCGCGGCGCTTACTTCCTTACGCCCGAAGAGACAGACAAGGTCAGAAAGACCATCATCATCAACGGCGCGCTCAACGCGAAGATTGTCGGTCAGAGCGCATGCAAGATCGCAGAGCTCTCCGGCTTTACGGCGCCTGCAGGCAGCAAGGTTCTGGTCGGCGAGGTAGAATCGGTCGACCTCTCCGAGGAGTTCGCGCACGAGAAGCTCTCTCCCGTCCTTGCAATGTACAAGGCGCAGACCTTTGAAGAGGCTGTCGCAAAGGCGGACAGGCTCATCAAGGACGGCGGCCTCGGTCACACCTCCTCACTGTATATCAACGTGGAGACGGGCGCGGACAAGATCGCGTACTTCCGTTCCATCATGAAGACCTGCCGTATCGTCATCAACACGCCTTCCTCGCATGGCGGCATCGGTGATCTTTACAACTTCAAGTTCCCCGCATCCCTCACGCTGGGCTGCGGTTCGTGGGGCGGCAACTCCGTCTCCGAGAACGTGGGCGTCAAGCACCTCATCAATATCAAGACCGTTGCGGAAAGGAAGGAAAATATGTTGTGGTTCAGAGCACCTGAGAAGGTCTATTTCAAACGCGGTTGCCTGGGTGTCGCCCTCAAGGAGCTTGGTCACCAGGTCTATAACAAGAAGAAGGCGTTCGTCGTCACCGACCAGTTCTTGTTCCAGAGCGGTTTCACCAAGAAGATCACGAGCATTCTCGACGAGCAGGGCATCACGCACACGACCTTCTTCAACGTCACGCCCGATCCCACGCTTGCCTGCGCAAACGAGGGTGTCAAGCAGATGCGCGACTTCCAGCCCGACGTCATCATCGCGGTCGGCGGCGGTTCGCCCATGGATGCTGCAAAGATCATGTGGGTCATGTATGAGCACCCCGAAGTAGATTTCCAGGATATGGCGATGCGCTTTATGGATATCCGCAAGCGTGTCTATACCTTCCCGCACATGGGCGACAAGGCGCTGTTCGTCGCTATTCCCACGACGGCAGGTACCGGTTCGGAAGTGACGCCTTTCGCGGTCATCACCGACGAGAAGACGGGCACCAAGTATCCTCTTGCTGACTACGAACTCATGCCCGATATGGCGATCATCGACGCCGACCTCATGATGACCATTCCCAAGGGACTTACCTCCTGCTCGGGTATCGACGCAATGAGCCACGCGCTCGAGGCGATCGCATCCGTCATGGCGACCGACTTCACCAACGGCATTGCGAAGGAAGCGGTCAAGCTCATCTTTGATTATCTGCCCCGCGCATATGAGAAGGGCGGCCACGACGCAGAGGCGCGTGAGCGCATGGCAAATGCATCCACAATGGCAGGTATGGCGTTTGCGAACGCATTCCTCGGCGTCTGCCACTCCATGGCGCATAAGCTGGGTTCCTACTGGCACATCCCTCACGGCATGGCGAACTCCCTGATGCTCGAAGAGGTCATCCGCTTCAACAGCTCGGAGCATCCCACCAAGATGGGAACTTTCCCTCAGTACGCTTACCCTCAGTGCCAGGCACGCTATGCGGACGTCGCCCGCTTTATCGGACTCAAGGGCAAGAACGACGAGGAGCTTGTCGAAGCGCTCATCAAGAAGCTGCATGAGCTGCAGGAGGCGATCGGTCAGCCCAAGACCATCCAGGAAGCGCTTGCCGGCAAGGTCACGGAAGAGGAGTTCCTTGCACGTCTCGATCAGATGACGGAAGATGCGTTCGACGATCAGTGCACGGGTGCAAACCCTCGTTATCCTCTGATGAGCGAGATCAAGGAAATGTACCTCAACGCTTACTACGGCCGTCAGAACCGCAACAAGAAGAAGTAAGCTGACACCAATTGCATCGCAACGAGGGCGGGAAAATCTGCCCTCGTTGTTGAAGTTTTGAAAATTTTGAAAAAAATTCAGAAGAGAGGAGCGTTATGAGAGGACTGGAAACTTCTGTCAGAAAGCTGCGCCATCAGGTGTTTGTCGAAGTCGCAAAAGTCGCCTTTGCATCCACGGATATTGAAAACGATATCGAGAAGATCCCCTATATCATCACCCCGACGGAGACGCCGCAGTACCGCGAGAGCGTGTACCGTGAGAGGGCGATCGCCGCAGAGCGTGTACGGCTTGCGATGGGCATGTCGCTCAACCCGCAGGATCGTCCCGCGCACATCACCAACGGACTTAACAAGAGCAATATTTCGGACAGCTACTATGAACCGCCGCTCATGCAGGTCATTCCGTCGGCATGCGATCGGTGCGAGGAGAATATGTATGTCGTCTCCGACCAGTGCCGCGGCTGCGTTTCCCGCTATTGCATGACGGTCTGCCCCAAGGGCGCGATCTCCGTCGATAAAAAGACGGGGAAGGCCGTCATCGATCAGGGCAAGTGCATCAAGTGCGGCAAGTGCAAGGCATCCTGCCCGTACGAGGCGATCGCACACAGAACGCGCCCCTGCGCGCAGGCATGCGGCGTCAAGGCGATCTCCAGCGACGGGCTTGGCAGGGCATCCATCGATCCCGCGAAGTGCGTTGGCTGCGGACAGTGCATGGTTTCCTGTCCATTCGGCGCGATCGCAGACAAGTCGCAGATCTTCCAGCTCATCCGCGCCATGCAGAAGGGGGACGAGGTCGTCGCCGAGGTCGCACCGGCGATCGTCGGGCAGTTCGGCCCCAACGTGACGCTCTGGAAGATCAAAGCCGCGCTCAAGGAGATCGGCTTCAAGGAAGTCTATGAGGTCGCGCACGGCGCAGACGTGGGCGCATCCACCGAGGCGCACCATTACGCGACGGAGGTCGTCACAGGGCAGCTTCCCTTCCTCCTGACTTCCTGCTGCCCCGCATGGAGCATGCTCGCAAAGACGCAGTTCCCCGACATGATCGACAAGGTCTCGTCGGCGCTGACGCCCATGGTCGCAACGTCCAGAACGATCAAGCAGAATCGTCCCAACGCGCGCGTGGTCTTTATCGGACCATGCGCCGCAAAGAAGCTCGAGGCGCGCCGCCGTACGGTGCGCAGCGACGTCGATTTCGTCATTACCTTTGAGGAGCTTGCCGCGATCTTTGAGGCAAAGGGCATCAATATGGCGACATACGACAAGGAAGAACCTATCCACGACGCGACGGCGGCCGGACGCGGCTACGGTGTTGCAGGCGGTGTTTCGGCAGCGATCGAAGCATGCGTCAAAGAGTATTATCCCGATGTTGAAGTCAAGATCGAGCATGCAGAGGGGCTGGAGGAGTGCAAGAAAGTGCTGCTTCTTGCCAAGCTCGGCAAGAAGAACGGCTGCCTGATCGAGGGCATGGGCTGTCCCGGCGGCTGTGTTGCGGGCGCGGGCGTCAATGCCCCCGTGGAAAAGGGCGCTGCGGAGCTCAGGAAATTCGTCGCCGGCTCCACAAAGAAGCTGCCCGAAAAGGAACTTTACGAAATCAAGTTGCCGTAACGATCGGTCGGAAGGAACGTGCCCGGAGCGGGTACGTTCTTTTTCGCTCTTTTGAGGGGGATTTTTTATAAAGTACTTGCATTTTCAGGCACAATGTAGTATAATCATAGATGAAAGAAATCGGGAGCTTGTACACAGGCTGAGAGGAAGGTGTGACCTTCGACCGTTGACCTGATTTGGGTAATGCCAGCGTAGGGAGATTGAAAGCGGGCATGACGTAAGGTCATCGCCCGATTTTTGTTGGAGGTCATATGGTCAGGATAAACGGAGAAGAACTGGACGTGGCGGGCAAAACGATCGCGGAGTATCTTGCCGGGGCGTCGTACGACTTAAAGCGCATCGCCGTGGAACGGTGCGGCGAGATCGTCCCCAAGAGCGCTTATGCTTCTACAACGCTTGCCGACGGCGACAGCGTGGAGATCGTCAGTTTCGTCGGAGGCGGCTGATGACCTGCGACGAATGGAACGCGGCGCTCATTGCAAGGCACGGCGCTGACTTGCACGAGAAATTCTCAAGCGCGACAGTTGCTATCTGCGGTTTGGGGGGGCTTGGCTCCAACATTGCCGTCTCCCTTGCCCGTGCGGGGGTCGGAAAACTCATTCTCATCGATTTTGATCGGGTGGACATCTCAAATCTCAACCGTCAGCAGTACAAGGCGGCGCAGATCGGCATGCCCAAGACGGAGGCGCTGCGAGACAATCTTTTTGCGATCGCGCCCTTTCTCAAAGCAGATCTCCACACCGTGCGCATGACGGAAGAAAACGCTGTTCGGCTGGTGCGGGAAGCGGACGTTGTCTGCGAGGCATTTGACGATGCGCAGGCAAAGGCAATGCTCGTCAACTGCATTTGCGAAACGCTTCCAAAGACATATCTCGTCGCTGCGTCTGGCATGGCGGGGCTTGCAAGTCCCAATTTGATCAGAACGCGCAGGATAGGGCAGAGGTTGTATCTGTGCGGCGATGGGGTGAGCGACGTGAGAAGCGGACTTGGGCTGGTCGCGCCGCGTGTCATGCTGTGCGCCGCGCATCAGGCGCTCACCGTCCTGCGCATTCTCGCGGGAGAGTACGAAGTATAAGTTTTCTTTTTAAGGAGTTTGAATATATGGACGATAAACTCATCATCGGCGGCAGGGAGTTCGGCTCGCGCTTTATTCTTGGCTCGGGCAAATACTCGCTCCGCCTCATCGAAGCGGCCGTCAGGGATGCTGGCGCGGAGATCATCACACTCGCCGTGCGCCGCGCCAATACCAGGGAGCAGGAAAATATCCTCGACTTCATTCCCAAGGGCGTCACGCTGCTTCCCAACACAAGCGGCGCGCGCAATGCAGAGGAGGCGGTGCGCATTGCCCGTCTCGCCCGCGAACTGGGCTGCGGGGACTTTGTCAAGATCGAAATCATGCGCGATTCCAAGTACCTGCTGCCAGATAACTACGAGACCATCAAGGCGACGGAGATCCTCGCAAAAGAGGGCTTTGTCGTCATGCCCTATATGTATCCCGACCTCAACGTCGCGCGCGATCTTGTCAATGCGGGCGCGGCGAGCATCATGCCCTTAGCGGCGCCCATCGGCTCTAACAAGGGGCTTGCAACCAAAGAATTTATTCAGATTCTCATTGACGAGATCGACCTTCCCGTTATCGTGGACGCAGGCATCGGCAGACCCTCGCAGGCGTGCGAGGCAATGGAGATGGGCGCGGCTGCCATCATGGCGAACACTGCGCTTGCGACGGCGGGCGACCTCACGCAGATGGCGTCTGCGTTCCGCCTTGCCATCGAGGCGGGCAGAAAGGCGTACCTTGCCGGCATCGGCAGGGTTTTAACGCGCGGTGCGTCTGCATCCGATCCGCTCACGGGATTTTTGCATGACTGAGGCGGGATATGGAAAATCAGTTTTTTGTCGATTCCGCACGCCTCTCTGAGGCGGCGCTGGAGAAAAAACACCGCCTTGAGACCGATCCGTCCTCCCGCAAGGACCCGATGGAGTACCTTCCGGGCATGGAAAAGATCGAGTCGGATCTCTGCGAAAAGGTCATCTCGCAGATGAAGGCATACGATGCGTCCAAGTACACGGCGCGCGACGTAAGAATGGCGCTGGAGCACGAGACCTGCTCGGTGGAGGACTTCAAGGCGCTCCTGTCTCCTGCGGCGGAGCCATTTTTAGAGCAGATGGCGCAGCGTGCGCGCATGGAGACGGGCAAGCACTTTGGCAACACCGTCTACCTCTTCACGCCGCTCTACATTGCCAATTTCTGCGAAAACTATTGCGTCTACTGCGGGTTTAACTGCTATAACGATATTCACCGCATGAAGCTGACGCCGGAGCAGATCGAGCACGAGATGCAGGTCATCGCGTCGAGCGGCATGGAGGAGATCTTAATCTTAACGGGCGAGAGCCGCGTGCAGAGCGACGTAAAGTATATCGGCGAGGCGTGCAAGCTTGCGCGCAAATATTTCCGCATGGTCGGGCTGGAGATTTACCCCGTCAACACGGACGAATATCGCTATCTGCATGAGTGCGGCGCCGACTATGTGACCGTTTTTCAGGAATCGTATGACATTGTAGCATACGAAAAACTGCACCTGATGGGACATAAGCGCGTCTGGCCGTATCGCTTTGACGCGCAGGAGCGTGCATTGCGCGGCGGGATGCGCGGCGTCGGGTTCTCGGCGCTTTTGGGGCTTTCCGATTTCCGCAAGGACGCGCTTGCGAGCGCGCTGCACGTCTACTATCTGCAGCGCAAGTATCCGCAGGCGGAAATGTCGCTCTCCTGTCCGCGCCTGCGTCCCATCATCAACAACGAGAAGATCAATCCGCAGGACGTGCACGAAAAACAGCTCTGCCAAATCTTGTGTGCCTATCGCATTTTTATGCCCTTCGTCGGCATCACGGTCTCCTCGCGCGAGAGCGCGGCGTTCCGCAACGGCATCGTCAGGATCTGCGCGACCAAGGTCTCGGCGGGTGTTTCGACGGGCATCGGCGACCACGAGAGCAAGTATACAGGCAGGGATTCCGGCGGCGATCAGGGCGACGAACAGTTTGAGATCAGTGACGGCAGGAGTCTCAAAAAGATGTACGACGACATCACAGACGAGGGCTTGCAACCAGTTCTCAACGACTATCTGTATGTTTAAGCTCCTGAGTGTCACTTCCCGTACGCTCTGCAAGGAGGATTTCATTGCGCGCGTCGGCACGATCTGCGCGGCGGGCATCGACGGCATCATTTTGCGCGAAAAGGACTTATCCGAGCCCGAATATCAGTCGCTTGCTATCAATGTCCTGCAAATTTGCCGTGAAAAGGGAACGCCCTGCGCGCTGCACACCTATGTGACTGCGGCGAAAAGTCTGCATGCCGAGGCGCTGCACCTTCCTCTGCATGCGTTTCTTGCGCTCGGCGAAAAGGAAAAGCGGGCATTTCCGACAATCGGCGTGTCCTGCCATAGCCTTGACGACGTCGTGGCGGCGCAGGAGGGCGGGTGCTCGTATGTAACGCTCGGACATATCTTTGCAACCGACTGTAAAAAGGGGCTTCCCGGAAGGGGTCTTGCCTTCTTGTCCGAGGTCTGTCGCCATGCAAGCGTGCCCGTCTATGCGATCGGCGGCATCAACAGGGACAATATCGCCCGCGTACGCGATGCGGGTGTAAGCGGGGCGTGCATCATGAGCGGACTCATGACCTGCCGCGATCCCGCAGAATATCTGGAGGAACTTCGCCATGCGCTTTGAACGGGACATGTTGCTGCTCTACGCCGTGACCGACCGCGCGTGGACGGGCAAACAGTCGCTCGATGAGCAGGTCGAAGAAGCACTTCAAGGCGGCGTAACGCTCGTTCAGCTGCGCGAAAAGCGCCTTTCCAAGGAGCAACTCATCGAGGAAGCGCGGCGCATAACGGCGCTCTGCCATCGTTACGGCGTTCCGCTCATCGTCAACGACGATTATGAAGCGGCGCTCGCGGCGGGCGCGGACGGCGTTCACGTCGGCATCGAGGATACGCCCGTCGCCGCCATTCGGGCGCGCGCAGGGAAGGACTTCATCATCGGCGCGACGGCAAAGACGGTTGAGCAGGCACAGCGCGCAGAACACGAGGGCGCCGACTACCTGGGAGTGGGCGCGGTGTTTCCGTCGCCGACCAAGCAGAGCGCCATCCGCATCACCAACGAGCAATTGCGCGAGATCTGCGCCAGCGTCACCATTCCCGCCGTCGCGATCGGCGGCATTACACAGAAGAATGTCGCCTCGCTCAAAGGGAGCGATATGGCGGGCATTGCCGTTGTCTCGGCGATCTTCGGCGCGGACGATATTTTGGCTGCGGCGCGGTCACTGAAGGAACGCGCGATCGAGGTCACGAGAGGGGGAGTATGAACAAAAAAACGGCGCTGTCCATTGCGGGCAGCGATTGCAGCGGGGGCGCGGGCATTCAGGCGGACCTCAAGACGATGACGATGAACGGCGTCTATGCCATGAGCGTCATCACCGCGCTGACCGCACAGAATACGACGGGCGTGCGCGATATCATGGAGGTCACGCCTGCCTTTCTGGCGGAGCAGATGGACGCGATCTTTGAAGATATCCGTCCGGATGCCGTCAAGATCGGCATGGTCTCGTCCGCTGCGCTCATCGGTAAAATTGCGGAGCGGTTGACCTTCTATGGCGTAAAAAACGTCGTCGTTGACCCCGTCATGGTGGCAACGAGTGGCGCGCGGCTCATGCAGGAGGATGCCGTCTCCACGCTTTGTGAGCGGCTCTTGCCGCTTGCGACGCTGGTCACGCCCAATATTCCCGAAGCGGAGATCCTCTCGGGACTTCGCATTTTGGACAAACAACAGATGCAGGAGGCGGCGCGCATCATCGGCGACACATATGGCTGCGCCGTGCTCGTCAAGGGCGGTCACGGCGTCCACGATGCCGACGACCTTTTATGGCAGGACAGCGCGTATACCTGGTTTGCGGGCAAGCGCATCGCAAATCCCAATACGCACGGCACAGGCTGCACGCTCTCCAGCGCGATAGCCGCCAACCTTGCCAAAGGCTTCCCGCTCGGCGAAGCGGTGCGGCGGGGCAAGACATATGTCTCTGGCGCGCTTGCAGCGATGCTCGATCTGGGAAAGGGGAGCGGTCCCATGGATCACGCCTTTGCCCTGCGCGGCGAATTTGCAGAGCAGGCTGAATAACGATGTAAAATCAATAGAACGGAGTGATATATGAGAAACTACACGACGCAAATGGACGCCGCAAAGCGCGGCATCATTACGCCCGAAATGAAGGCGGTCGCCGCCAAGGAGTACCGCACGGAGGAGGAGATTCGCGACCTCGTCGCAAAGGGACAGGTCGCGATCTGCGCAAACAAACTGCACACTTGCCTCGATCCCAATGGCGTGGGCAGTATGCTGCGCACCAAGATCAACGTCAATCTCGGCGTGTCCCGCGATTGTAAGGACTATGATATCGAGATGCAGAAGGTCATGGCTGCCGTCAATATGGGCGCGGAGGCGATCATGGATCTCTCCTCGCACGGGAACACGCAGCCCTTCCGCCGCAAGCTCACGCACGAGTGCCCCGCGATGATCGGCACCGTCCCCGTGTATGACAGCGTCATCCACTATCAGCGTGACCTTGCAACGCTGACGGCAAAGGACTTCATTGACGTCATCCGCCTGCACGCAGAGGACGGCGTGGATTTCGTCACCCTCCATTGCGGCATCACGCGTAAGACCATCGATCAGATCAGGAAGCACAAGCGCAAGATGAATATCGTCTCGCGCGGCGGCTCGCTCGTGTTTGCGTGGATGAGCATGACGGGAGAGGAGAATCCCTTCTATGAGTACTTTGACGATATCCTGGAGATCTGCCGCGAATATGACGTGACCATCTCTTTGGGAGACGCCTGTCGTCCCGGCTGCCTTGCCGATGCCTCCGACGTCTGCCAGATCGAGGAGCTCGTCCGCCTCGGCGAGCTGACCAAGCGCGCCTGGGCAAAGGACGTGCAGGTCATGGTGGAAGGTCCCGGTCACATGCCGCTCGATCAGATCGCGGCAAACATGAAGATCCAGCAGACCATCTGTATGGGCGCACCCTTCTATGTGCTCGGCCCGCTCGTGACGGACATTGCGCCCGGGTACGACCATATCACGTCGGCGATCGGCGGCGCGGTCGCTGCGGCAAACGGCGCGGCGTTTTTGTGCTATGTCACGCCCGCAGAACATTTGGCGCTTCCCAATGTGGAGGATGTCAAACAGGGCATCATTGCCTCCCGCATTGCGGCGCACGCGGCGGACATTGCCAAGCACATCCCGCACGCACGGGATATTGACGACGCCATGGCGGACGCGCGCCGTACGTTCGACTGGGAGAAACAGTGGGAGTGCGCGATCGACCCGGAGACGGCAAAGGCGATCCGCGACGACAGAAAGCCCGAGCACGAGGACAGCTGCTCCATGTGCGGAAAATTCTGCGCCGTCCGCAGTATGAACAAAGCATTGAATGGCGAATATATCGATATCCTCTGATCGTTCCGATATCGAATAAAAACAATCTTTGCAAAGGAGAAGGTAATATGGCAAAAGTATGCGTCATCACGGGCGGTGGCAGCGGAATGGGGCTGGAAGCCGCAAAGTTCATGCCCAAGGATAAGATCATTGTCCTGTCCGGCAGAACGGAAGCAAAGCTGAAAAAAGCGGTCGCAGAGTTGTCGGCTCTCGGATTTGAGGCGTACGCCAAGACGTGCGACACATCCAAGCGCGAGAGCGTCAAGGCGCTCGTTTCCTATGCGGTCTCGCTCGGAGAGGTCAAGACGGTCATCAATTCGGCGGGACTGTCGCCCGCAATGGCGGATCCCGAGACCATCGTGCGCGTGAATGCACTTGGCACCGTGTACATGAACGAGGAGTTCTCCAAAGTCATGAAGAAGGGGAGCGTCATCGTGGACGTCGCCTCCAACTCAGCGTATGTTCTGCCGAAGTTCCTGATCAACAAAAAGGTCTACGCACTCGCCGATCAGGATGAGGAAAAGTTCGTCGCCAAGATTGTCAAAAAGGCAAAGCTTGCCAAGGGTGATTACCAGCGCTCCGGCTTTGCCTATGCGCTCTCCAAGAACTTCGTCGTCTGGTACGCCAAGAAGTGCGCGTTTGATTACGGTCCGAAAGGCATCCGCGTCGTATCTTTAAGCCCCGGTCTCATTGCAACGGACATGGGCAATCTGGAGGCGAAGGACGGCGGCATGCTCATCGGCTTCTCCACCGAGGAGCGTATGGGAAAGCCTGAAGAGCTCGGCTATGCACTGGCAACGGTCGCCGATGAGCGCAACGGTTACCTTGCGGGTGTGGACGTCCTGTGCGACGGCGGCAGCACGAACGGCATGCAGGAATTTAAAAAGAAGAAGTAAGTTTGCATTTTGGAAAGGGGAGGCGGCATGCCGCCTCTTTTGCATTTTTATGGGAACGTATGCGCAAAATGCGACACCGACAAGGTCGGATTTTTTTGAAAAAGTTTCGGAAAAACCGAAAAAACATTTGACATTATCATGAAATTTTGCTACTATATACAAGCGCTGACGAATGCGGGTGTAGTTCAATGGTAGAATCCCAGCCTTCCAAGCTGGTCGCGTGGGTCCGATTCCCATCACCCGCTCCATTTTCGCAACAAGCAAGCGCAACCTGCTTCGCGTGAAATGTCGTAGCACATGCGCTTGTAGCTCAGTAGGATAGAGCAACGGCCTTCTAAGCCGTGTGTCAGGAGTTCGAATCTCTTCAGGCGCACCAAATTTTATGGCGGGTGTAGCTCAGTTGGTTAGAGCGCCAGATTGTGGCCCTGGAGGTCGTGAGTTCGATTCTCGTCGCCCGCCCCACTTTAATGGGGTGTAGCCAAGAGGTTAAGGCACCGGATTTTGATTCCGGCATTACGTTGGTTCAAATCCAGCCACCCCAGCCACGCGGCCCATTAGCTCAGTTGGCAGAGCACTTGACTTTTAATCAAGGTGTCCCGAGTTCGAATCTCGGATGGACCACCACGAAAAAAGCCGCTCTGTTGAGCGCTTTGCGGGTTTTCCGCAATATGGACTTTTAGCTCAGTTGGTAGAGCAATTGACTCTTAATCAATGGGCCCAG
>ERZ1643251.252-NODE-252-length-89890-cov-15.654300_pt1 | contig 89890 bp, 74 predicted proteins | sample MGYA00579261_ERZ1643251 | MGnify/ENA primary metagenome ERZ1643251 (study PRJEB29033, sample SAMEA4952267) | chicken gut metagenome | biome: Broiler Chicken; feature: Gastrointestinal Tract; material: Caecum | place: Ireland | collected 2018 | study: Broiler... | reverse complement strand
CTCTAATTTTTCTACATCAATGATATGCGTCAATTTGCATTTAGGGCAGAAAAGTTGTAAATGACCACGGCGGCTGCGCCTAGACCGGCTGCAGCATTGGCCTTCTCAAAGAAGGAGGTGTCGCCTCTGGCGCAGAAGACCACTTTTCCGGTGAGGTCCATCCCTTGGTAATCCTCAGGCCGACCCACGCCGTCCACGTAGACAAAGGGGAAGGCGGTGCCCGTCCCGGTGGAATCCAGACCGGCCATGGGCTGGTTGCGGTAGCCCGTGGTCTCGGTATAGACGATGATCCGGTCGTTTATTTGGAAATAGGGGCCGATGGCGCCGGCGTTATCCACGGAGGCTACGGTCAGGGCGTTGGCATAAGTGCCGGGGGAGCCGCCGGCGGCGAAGTTGGCGCCGTCGCTGTATAGGTATCCGCCGGTGGCGGCGTTTTCGACCCAGTAGCCGGAGTTGCCGGCGGAAATGGTGACCACCGTGTCCGTGGAGGTCAAACCGTCCAGAATCTGAGCGTATGTGTCGTTATAGGCGTAGCCGGGGTAGGGCGAGCCGAGGGAGAGGTTGACGGTGTCGCAGTCCAGCAAAATGGCGTCTTCAATGGCGGCCATATAGTCCGAGTCGTAAGCGCCGCCGTTTTTACCGAAGACTTTCATGGTGATGAGCTGGGCATCCGGCGCGGAGCCGGTGACATAGACGGCCTCTGCGGCAGGGATATAACTGCCCTTGCCGTCGGGAAGATAGCGGTTGGCAGTGGCAATGCCGCCAACATGGGAGCCGTGGCCGCCTTGGCTATCCCGGTCATGGGTGATGTCCAGGTCTTTGTCCACGTAGTTGTAGCCGAAGGGGAGCTTTTCGTTGAGGTAAAGCTGCTCCGCCGTCAGGCCGGAGGTGCGCTCGTAGGCGTGCAGCTTGGGCAGCACGTCTTCAATTTCCGCCTTGTCCAGAAGGGAGAGGGACTGGATGTAGTCGTCGCTGTCCTCTCCGGCGGCTTCGGCGTCCTGCGCCAGGGCGTACAGGAAGGCGCCGTTGTCAAAGGACTGATGATCCGTATCCGTGCCGGTATCGATGACGGCGATGCGGCTCCCGGCGCCGGTGTAGCCGTCTGCCCAGGCGATTCCCGCGCCGGTCATGCCGTCGGAGAGGATGGTCTGGGGCTCTGCGGAAGCGGATTGCTCCGTGAGGGGCATGTACTGCTGCTCCAGAATGACGTCTTGCACGCCGTCCAGAGCGCGAATTTCATCCAGCTTACCGTAAGGCACGTTGGCGGAAATCAGGTTGCAGGCCAAGGTCATGTTCCATACCACGTCCAGCTCCTGCCCGCCCAAAACCTGGGTGGAAATGGCCTGAGCGACGGCCTCCTGATCGGCCAGAAGCCGATCCCGGTAAGCCATGGCCCCTGCGTTTTGCGCGATCCCGGCAGTGGCATAGCCTGCCTGCACCGTGGACCGGTCTGCAAGGAGAATGGATACCCGAACCTGGTCTGTGTCTTTGTGGGTCTGCTCCGTGGTTTCCGGCTGGGTGAATTGCCGGTCCGCCGGGGGTGCGGTGTGCCGGGTATGCTCCACCTCTGCCCAGGTGAGCGTCCCCGCAGCCTGGACAGGCGCGGCGAAACTCAGCAGCAAGCAGGCGACGATCGCCAGGGAAAGGAAGCGGAAAATGGGGTGCTTTCTCATTGGTTTCGAGCTCCTTATCGTCTGTATTTACCGCGAAGGCGCGGCAGGCCTCTATTGTTCCGGCGACAGCCGGTTATAGATGAGAACGTTACTCCATGAGCAGCGAGACCACCCGGTTTTTCAGCCAGCGCAGAAAATCGATGTTGGCCTTGTAGTAGACATAGATGCCCCGGCGCTCGGAGGTGATGAGACCGGCCATGACCAGCTTTGTCATATGGTGGGACAACGTGGTAAAGGAGAGGCCCAGCTTTTCCGTCAGCTCCTGGACGTAGACCTCCTCATGCTTCAGCATGGTGAGAATCTGCAGCCGGATGGGATCGCCGATCACTTTGATGTATCCGGCCAGGTCCTTCAGGGGAATATCCCGCTTGCCGTACTGCTTAGCCGCGTCGTGGAGCACGCCGATTTCAATGTGATTGTATACCGGCTGGTCGTCGGTTTTCTGATAGGTAATGGTGTAATACTCATTCACGGCAAAGAGACAGGGATACAGGCGAAATACCTCTGCCTCACGGTTAAAGATATGGACCTCCTCGTCTCCGGTAAAGGCCTCCTCCGGCGTCTTATTTTGGTAGATAGACGCAAAGCGCTCCAGCAGGGGGGCATAAAGCGGCGCGTTTTCCACAATGGCCTCCATCCCGGGGCGAAGAAGCTCCGTCAGCTCATCTACGTATGCGGAAAAATTCCGCACCACGCCCAGAATCCGGTACCGCTCCGCCTCGGACACGGGATATTCTGAGATGTAGTCGTAGAACGTGGCAAAATCCCGGCACTCCTCTCTCTGCCATATTTCATTGGGCACGGCGAAGGTCAGACGGACGCGGAAAATGATCTCCTCTACAGACAGCCCCTTCAGCTGGTCCCGATATTCCTCCAGGCTGGAGAACTCCCAGGGGTCCGTGGCGCTGGGCATGAAAATCGCCGTAGCCAAATTGACGCCCAGAGCGCGGACGCGGGAAGGCGTCTGGCCCAGATCATCGAAGAAGAAGTGCAGCCGCTCCTCGTCGGCCGGACAAGGAACATCGTTGAGCCGCTGCTCCAGGGCCTCCAGCTTTCCGAATAAGGCGTCGATGCTCTCCTTACTCTCCGGGTACTGCTCCCGCATGCTGGAAATGGCGGCGGAAATGGGGCGGTTGTTGATCCGCCGGGTGTAGTAGGACAAGACCTCTACTATGGGGTGAATCTTAGGGGATACGATCAACTTGCGGTTCTGCGTTGTGGGATAACTCATGGCAATTGACTCCTTACATGAACAAGCTTTCGCTAAATCACAATCCTTATAGCAAGTATACCTGGACTTTCGACCCATGTCAAGACGATTTTTTCAAATTTCGTATTGACATGGCGAATAATCCCATGTATACTATGAACATAGTGATGTAGCCTAGTGCGTCACTATAAAAATAAGAACGTGGAGGAATCAAACATGTTGAGGCAACGAATTTTTGCCGGCTTGCTCGTTATGGCGCTGGCCCTGTCCCTGTTTGCCGCACCGGCTACGGCTGCGGGAGCAGACAAAACCTTTGCTGCACCCCGGAGCACATCGGGGGAGCCCGTGGAAGTCCCCAAGGGCTATAATGTCAACGATTTCACCAAGCTCAGCGCCTTTTTGGAAACCACCGACGGCAACGGGGTGAAAAACGGCGCGAAGCTGAGCGAGAGCTACCATCCTGCCGATCCCTCCACCTGGGGCTCCGCCGTCCAGTGGACGGAGTTGGACGGGGAAATGCGGCTGCTCAGAATAGACGCCGTCTCCACCGGCCTGTCCGGCAGCTTGGACCTGTCCGGCTGTGCAGCTTTGGAGAAGCTAAACCTCAGCAACAACAGCTTGACCAAGCTGGATGTATCCGGCGACGGCGCCTTGCTTTCTTTGGCTTGCAATAGCAACCAGTTGACCGAGCTGACTTTGTCCGGCAACGGCAAGTTGAGTTCTGTGGAATGCTACCGGAACCGGCTCACCTCTTTGGACTTCTCCGACGCCGTCCGGCTGTCGACCCTGTTCTGTTATGAAAATCAGCTGACCTCTCTCTTAATCCCCCAGTGCACCCGCCTGCGGAATCTTTACTGCGGCCAAAACCAGTTGTCTGCCTTGGACGTCAGCGCCTGTACCAACCTGTATTCCCTGAGCTGCTCCGTCAATGAGCTGACGGCACTGGACGTGTCCCAAAATCCGGGCCTTACCATGCTGGTCTGCGGCGCAAACCCCATCGCCGAGCTGGATCTCTCGGCCAACACCGCGCTCACCACCCTCTACTGCAACGACAGCCGGTTGACGCAGCTGCACCTGGACCACCTCACGAGGCTAAGCACGCTGCTCTGCTACAACAACCAAATCACAGATTTGACCTTGAGCACGGTTACCACCATTTTAAGATGCTCCGACAATCCTCTGGGAGAGCTGAATGTGAGCGCTTGCGGATGGTTGCGGGACTTGGAATGCAACAATACCAATCTGAAGGAATTGGATATCAGCCAGAACACCCTGCTGTCCAATCTGGAGTGTGCAGATAACCAGCTGCGTGAACTGGACACGACGGTCCACACCGCTTTGAATTACTTAAACTGCAGCGGTAACCAGCTGACGGCGCTGAACCTCAAAAACGCGGCGGGACTCCTTTCATTAAATTGTGCCGGGAATCCCTTACAGACCATCGACCTCACCCAAAATGCGAAGCTTTGGAACCTGGACATTCGGGACACCGAGATTACGGAGCTGGATTTATCCGCCAATGTAGACCTCTCCGCCCTGAATACCTCCCCGGTTTTCAAATCCCTGGATCTGAGCGCCGCAACGAATTTCCCGGCGGACCGAGTTACCGCCGTGGGGAGCGGCCGGATCGGCGTTACCTCCGTCAACAGCGACGACTTGTATCCCGACACCAGTTACAACCACTGGCAGATTTCCATCCACGCCGTGCCTGAGGAAGAAGGAGCTTTCCAGGGCTGGTACGAGGACAGCGATTGCACCAAGCTCATCGGCAGCGACAGCGCCGTCTGCATTCAGACTGTCGCGGAAAACGGAACGGTAGAATCCCGGGAAGAGCGGGAATATTACGCCCAATTCACCGGCACATCCGCCTGCACCCACGGGGAGACGGAGCTTCGCGACGCGAAGGAGGCCTCCTGCACGGAAGACGGCTATACCGGCGACACCTACTGCAAGCTCTGCGGCCGGCTGTTAGAGGAAGGTGAGACCATTCCCGCTCTGGGCCACAAGACTGAGCTGAAAAACGCCAAGGAAGCTACTTGCACCGAAGACGGTTACACCGGCGACGAAATTTGCACGGTCTGCGGCGAGACGGTGAAAATGGGCGAGGCCATCCCCGCTCTCGGCCACAAGACTGAGCTGAAAAACGCCAAGGAAGCCACCTGCACGGAAGACGGCTACACCGGCGACGAAATTTGCACGGTCTGCGGCGAGACGGTGAAGCAGGGCGAGGTCATCCCGGCCCACTGCGACTCCCAGGCCTTCTCCGACCTGGACATCAACCGCTGGTACCACGAATACACCGACTATGTCATTTCCCATGAGCTGATGAACGGCGTCTCGGACAACCGGTTTGCGCCGGATTCCAAGCTGACCCGGGGCATGCTGGTGACCACCCTGTACCGCCTGGCGGGAGAGCCGGAGGTGACGGAGCTTTCTTCCTTCACGGATGTGCCGGAGAACCGGTACTTCGCGCAGGCCATTGCCTGGGCCCAGGATGTGGGCCTGGCCAAGGGCGTGACGGACACCCGCTTCGCACCGGAGTCCTCCGTCACCCGGGAGCAGGCGGTGACCTTCCTGTACCGGTATGTGACCTTGATCCTGGAGCAGGAGCCCGGCCGGGGCGGAGATCTCACCCAGTTTACAGATGCCGGAAAGATCTCCAAATTCGCCGAGAAGCCCATGGCTTGGGCGACGGCGGAGGGCTTCCTGGAGGGCTACGGCGACGGGACGGTCGGTCCCCAAAAGTCCGTAACCCGGGCGCAAATGGCAAAGTTCCTGACGATTCTTTCTCAAGATTTCTGATCGCTTCCTCATGCTTCTCCTTTCTGCAGGAAACGGCCCCTATGGGTTTCCCATAGGGGCCGTTTCCCGGTTCCGCTTTGGGATAAGAAACCCGGAAAAAAGCAGTTATCCCTTGCGTATTTCAGCTTTATGCGGTAAAATACCGGTAGATTCGTTGGAATGGAGTGGATGGGATGCGCATCACGGAAAGGAAGATCCGGGAGCTGGTTCCCGACGAGGACTATGCCAGAGGGCTGGCCTATTATCAGCAGGGGCGAGTCCACGGCTATCGGGAAATGAAAGCGGCGGACTCCGTCAAGATCTCCTGCAGCGTGCAGGGGACCAGGCTTTACTCCGTCATTGCCTCCTACTCCGCCAAGGGGGTGGCGGCCTTGTGCACCTGCCGCCGCTTTGGGGAGCTGCACTCCTGCAAGCACCTGGTGGCGGCGCTTCTGACCTTCGCCCACTACCGGGGCGACGGCGCCAAGAGCGACCTGAGTGTCAGCCGGATGCTGGAGGCGTATCTGAACCGGCCGGAGTCCGAGGTGGACCCCACCCGGCAGGCGCAGCTGGTTCCCCGGCTGACGGTAGGGTCCTATGCCGCGTCCTATCCGTCCCTGTCCTTCCGAGTCGGCTTTGACAAGCTGTATGTGGTGAAGAACATCAAGACCTTTTTGGAGCTGGTGAGCCGGGGGGAGGAGGCGAGCTACGGCAAGGGGCTGCTCCTGTGCCATGCGGCGTCTCAGTTTGACGGGCCGTCCCGGGCCCTCATCGCCCTTTTGATGAATGAATTTCGCAGCTTCCGCACCTTTGAACCGGGTGACGCGATGTACGATGATTATGAAAATCCCATGAAAAGCAGGTCGGAGCTTCAGCTCACCGGGGCGGCCTTCGACCGCTTTTTTCAGATCTATCTGCACCGGCAGGTGGCGTGCAGCCTGGAAAACTGCGACTCCGTCCTGCTGGAGGAGGGAGACCCGCCGGTGACGCTGCGGCTGCGGGGGGGGACGGACCGTGCGGATTTGGCGGTGGAGCTGCCGGAGGGGTGCCGGTTTTTCGGCTACAGCGGGGCGCTTTACGCCCTCTGCGGCGAGAAGCTGCTGCGGTGCTCCCGGGATTTTCAGGAGCGGGTCTACCCCATGCTCTCCATCGGCTCCAGGGAGATGAAAATCTCTCTGTCGGACCTGCCCGCTTTTTGCAGCTGCGTCCTGCCGGAGGTCCGGGACTGGGTCTGCATGGAGGACCCGGACCGGCTGCTGCAACAGTACGCGCCGGAGGAATGCACCCCGCGCTACTACTTCGACCTGGATGAGGACCGGCTTTTGGCGGAGCTGAGGTTCCGGTACGGGGAGCGGGAGGTGCCCTATGGTCCCGCCGCCACCCAAGATCTTTCCGTAAAGCGAAATGCCAGGCAGGAGCAGGCGGCGCTGGCGCCCCTGCGCCGGTGCCTCCAGGAGGACCGGGCCGGGTTTTTCTTCCTGGAGGGGGAAAATGAGATTTTCGACTTCCTCACCGAGACGCTGGACAGCTTCCATGCCTACGGAGAGGTCTATGTTTCCCAGCGCCTGGGGGACAAGCAGATTCGTCCCTCCCGGCCGGTGGTGGGGATCTCCGTTTCGGAGGGCTTGCTGAGCCTGGACATCGACACCGGCGAGTTCCCGCCGGAGGAGCTGGAGGCGCTGTATGCCAGCCTGTTAAAAAAGCAAAAGTATCACAAATTGAAAGACGGCCGCTTTCTGACGCTGGGCGGGTCGCCTTATGAGACGCTGGCGGAGATGGTCCATATGACCCGGCTGCCGCCGGGAGAGCTGGCGGGGGGACATGTGACCGTTCCGGCCTTTCGGGGGCTGTACCTGGACGGGGTTTTGAGCGGAGACGAGGGACTCCAGGTCAACCGGGACGAGCGGTTTCGCGCGATGATTCAGAATTTTCAGTCTGTGGCCGAGGGAGATGCCCCTCTTCCGGCCGGACTGGAGTCGGTGCTCCGGCCCTATCAAAAGGTGGGCTTTCAATGGCTGAAAACCCTGGAGAGCTGCCACTTCGGCGGCATTTTGGCCGATGAGATGGGCTTGGGCAAAACGGTGCAGGTCATTGCGTACCTGGCCACGGTTCCCCACCGGCAGACCGGGATGCCCAGCCTGGTGGTGTGTCCCACCTCGCTCATCCTCAATTGGGGAGACGAGCTGGCCCGGTTTGCGCCCCAGCTCCGCGCCGCCCTGTTGCTGGGCCCGGCGGGGGAGCGTGAGCGCATGATGGAAGATTGCGCCGATTGGGATGTTTGGGTCACCTCCTATGACCTACTGAAGCGGGATACGGACCGGTACCGGACGCGCAGCTTTTACGCCTGCATCCTGGACGAGGCCCAGAATATCAAAAACCAGTCTACCATGGCCTCCAAGGCGGTGAAGCGGATTGCCTGCCGGCAGCGGTATGTGCTCACCGGCACGCCGGTGGAGAACCGCCTCAGCGAGCTGTGGAATCTGTTTGATTTTTTAATGCCGGGCTATCTGTTCTCCCATACGGCCTTCCTGGAGAAGCTGGAGCGTCCCATCGTCCAGAGCGGAGACCCGGAGGCCAGGCGGCAGCTCAGCCGCCTGGTGCAGCCGTTTTTGCTGCGCCGTCTGAAGCGGGACGTGCTGAAGGAGCTGCCGCCGAAAATCGAGCACACCCGGAGGGTTCCCCTCTCCGAGGAGGAGCGGAAAACCTATCTGGCGGCGGCCGGTGCGGCCAAGGCCGCCTATTTCGGGGAGGGGCAGAATAAGCTGCAAATCCTGGCGGCGCTGACGCAGCTGCGGCAGATTTGCTGCGATCCCCATCTGTGCTTTTCCAACTACCAGGGCATTTCCAGCAAGCTGGAGGCCTGCTTGGAGCTCTGCGCCGGTATGGTGGAAAACGGGCACCAGGTGCTTGTGTTCTCTCAGTTCACCTCCATGCTGGAGCGAATCCGGCAGCGGCTGGAGGAGGCCGGGATCTCCAGCTTTACCCTGCAGGGCTCCACGCCCAAGGAGCAGCGGGCGCAGATGGTGAAGGACTTTCACAACGGCGGAGCCCAGGTTTTTTTGATTTCCCTGAAGGCGGGCGGCACCGGGCTGAATCTGACGTCGGCGGATGTGGTGATTCATTACGACCCGTGGTGGAACCTGGCCGCCCAAAACCAGGCCACGGACCGGGCCCATCGGATGGGCCAGCAGGAGAGCGTGCATGTCTACCGGTTCATCGCCAAGGACACCATCGAGGAGCGGATTCTGGAGCTCCAGGAGAAAAAGTCCGCGCTCATGGACGCCGTCACCGGGGGAGAGGGCCAAAGTATTCTCTCCATGTCCAAAGAAGAGCTTCTGTCCCTGCTGGACTGACCCCCAATACACGCGACACGCCGCCTTCCTCAAAGAAGGCGGCGTGCCGTTTTGGTGAAATGATGCGATTACGAAAGCCAGCAGCGGACGGCCAGGCGGGCGCTGCCGCCTACGGTGCAGGTGAACAGCGTCAAGTCCCAAATTCCGGAGGTCATCTCCTCCACCGCCGTTTTTTCCAGAGTTTCCAGTTCCACCACGGTGTAGGACAGGACCCGGCCGGTGAGGTCTGTGAATTGCACCGAATCCCCCGGCTCCAGCTCGTTCAGACGCCCAAAATGGCTGGGGTAGTTGTGCCCGGCAATGACGAGGTCTTGGGTGGATAGGGAACCGGCATACCGGCAGGGGGAGGTCTTCAGCGTGGGGAAGCTCCAGTCCCAGGCCACCGGGAGGCTGAGGTCCAGGGCGGGGATGGACAGAACGCCGGAGTAGCGCCGCTGCTCCACGGTCCGCAGGACCATGTCCGGCTCGGCCTCCCCGTCCCCTTCTGAAGGGGCGGAGGAGGGCTGGATTTGGGGCAGAAGCTGGACCAGGACAGTCTGGACCGCTTCTGCGGCCCGGCGCTGGTCCCAGAGGTTGTAGGCCGTCAGCAGCAGAGCCAGGGCCAGAAGAAGCCCGCCGGACAAAATGAGAAAGCGGCCGTTACGTCTCATGGCGTTTGGCGCCCTTTGCACGGCGCAGACCTGCGGCGAGGAGCAGCCCACCGGCCAGAGCGAGGCAGGGGACCGGCCACCAGAGCTGGCCGGTTTGGGGAAGCTCCGGCGCCCTTGGCCCGGTAGGGTCCTCCGGCTGGACAGGGGTTTCGGCCTCCGGCTTGACCTGTGCGGAGACGGACGCTCCGGCCGGAATCCAGAGGGTAACCGGCGCGGGCCGGTAGGTACCGGACTCCGACTTGTGGGCGCTGCCCAATACCAGGTATAGTCCCGGTTCCAGGCCGGAAAACGCCGCCGTTCCCTGGAGGACGGCCCCGGAGCCGGTAGCCGGGATCCGGTGCTGCTCCACATAGCGGGCCAGGGTTTTGGTCCGCTCGGTCCGCTGTTCGTTGGTGGCGCAGGAGAGACGGACCGGGCAGTCCTGAAATGGGTCCGTCAGCCCTTGGCTGCCGTCGGTCACCTGGTAAATTTGAAACGTCACCCCTTCATAGTCATAGGACAAGATCAGGGCTCCGTCCCCGGCGGCCCGGGCCGGGGTCAGGAGCAGGACGGTACACAAGCAGGAAAGGAGCAGCCTGGACCAGCTTCGTTTTTTCATTCCGGACCGCCGCCTTCCCCGGCAGGCGTGGCAGCCTGCCTTTTTTTTCGATGCCTGCGCCGGATCCAGAGGGGAAGCAGCACAAGTAAGAGAAGCAAAACCATTGCGCCCAGCAACCAGAAGGGCCAACCGGCGGAGCCTGCTCCGGCCTGTGTTTCGGCTTCCTCGGTAACCCGGTGTCCCCGAACCAGGAGGCGGTGGGTATTCACGCCGTAGGGCACGCAGGTGTACAGGGTGACATAATCCATGCCCTCTGTGATGTACAGAGGTTCAATGTTGTCCGGAAGGGTGGTTTGGATTTTGTCCACCTCGTAGGTCATGTCCCGGTCCAGGATGGATACGGTGAACCGGTCTCCCACCTCCAGCTGGTCCAAGTCGGTGAACATCTTGGCCTTGACCAGTCCGTTGTGGGCGGTGAGGACGCAGTGGGTGCTGGGGCCGCCGGTGGGCAGGCTGGAGCCCAGCCAATAACCGGCTCCGGCCTGCAGCTCCTGCTCCTTGGTGCCCTGATAAATGGGCAGCTCCACGTGGATTTTGGGAATGCGGATGTAGCCCATCATGCCGTTGCCCAGGGGGTTGAGCAGACCGGCGACCCGGTCTGCCTCCTCCGGCGTGACGGTCAGCTGATTGGGTTTGTCCAGCAGCTCCCGGTTGTATGCCTCCGCCGCCTCCCACAGGTCGGAGTAATCGATCCCCTGGCCCTCCAGCACCTGGTTGTACTGGGCCACCTCCCGCTTGGCCTGCCACCGGTAGAGCAGGTCGCTGGCGGTGGGGTACAGCAGAACGCCCAGGCCGATGAGCAGCAGAAGGAGGAAGAGTACGGTGCTGACGCGAGGTTTTCGTTTCATATGTCGGATCTCGCCTTTCTCAAAGGGTGCGGGGGGAAGGCCTCAGACCGGGAGGGCCGGATTTCCCAGGGCGGTTGGTTCGTTCCAAGGGATTAGGCGCGCTTTTTCTTCCGGGAGATCAGGAACAGCACCGCAGCGGCTGCCAAGATGGCGATGCCCACGACGGTGTACACCACCGTACCGCTGCCGCCGGTGTGGGGAATCAGAGCGTTGGCAAATTGCACGGAGACGACGTGATCTGTCGACTTCTCTACGGAGATGACAACCTCCAGCTCCGTCTCGCTTGCCACGTACCCCTCCGGCGCTTTGGTTTCCTTCAGGTAGTAGGTGCCTGCGTCCAGACCGTCGCGGATTGCGTAACCGTCCGAACCGGAGGTCAATTTGATGATGCTGCTTTCGATGACGTTGCCCTCTGCGTCCTTCTGGTACAGTTCAAACTCCGCGCCGGGCAGGGGGGCGTTTGTTTCTTGATCATACTTAAAGACCGAGAGCTGAAAGGTGTCGACCTGGACGATATCCGTTTCCGTCTCGCCGCCTTCATATTCCACCCAGGCGGTGTTGTAGTAAGTACCGGCGGTGATATCCGTTGCGGCGGTGGCGGAGTAGGTCAGCACAATGGGGGCCGTGCCGAACTCAGCTTGCGTGAAATACTCCGCATCGTACAGCTCCACCAGGTCCAGGGTGAGGGAGATGATGGTTTGCTGGCCTTCTGCGACGGTGGACTCCAGGGTATAGAGATCAGAAGGAACGTCTTTGCCGTTTACGGTAACCTTCAGAGAATCCTCGTTGAAAATGAGCTGGGGATCCATGCGGTCCTCAAAGGTCAGGAGATAGGTGCCGCCGTTGAGGGGACTGTTGTGGGAGAGGATCGATACCTCGGGGGGATCCACCTCAGCCGGCTTCAGGTAATTGGTCAGGTCCTCCGGTACGTTGGAGGTCAGAACGAAGTCCACCTGATCACCGGCAGCTACGGTGTCGGCATCCACCAGCTCCTCGCCGGACTGAATCTTCTTCTCCAGGCCGGGGTAGCTGGTTTTGGAGCCGGTATCCGTGAGGGTGAAGGAGCAGTTGGATTCAAACGCAGTACCTTGATAGCAGTTGCATGTATCCGGGCCGTTTAACACGCCTTTCATTTGAACGGATGCCTGGCCTTCTTGGAGATTGGCAGCGGACCAAGTATGAGACAGCTCCTGGTTTAGTGTTTTCCAAGCCTCGGTATCCGGGTCCATATACTCTGCAAGGGGATAATCGTTGACGGTAAGGAGGTGATGATAAAAGTAGTAATATCCGAGGGCTGCAACCAGCGGATTTGTTTCCGGGCCCATTGCGTTGTGTTGTCCGCCCCTGCCTGGGTTCTTGCAGCTGAACAGATTGACCATATAAGCCATTGTGGTATCTTCCAGCGAGGTAACCGGTTGGTCTCCGCCATAGGTTGCATAATGATTATTGTAGAAGTCCAGATAGTATGTTCCCAAATATGCAACCGTGACGTCCGCGTCGCTCATGCTTTCGCTGCCGTAGCCTGCTTTGCGGAGGGCGGAGCCGATGGTAGCGTCGGATAGGGCCTTGTCCATGTCAGACGCGCCGCCATAACCGAAGTCAATATCCAGAGCGGCAATGGCGTCGTTACAGGAACGGCGTACGTTATTTCCCACCTTCCCCGATGTACGGACGAGATACACCTGGAATCCGTCAAAGGTTGAAACGGTGCCGTAGGATTCTGACTCCGGCGTATAGGGAGCCGTTCCGAGGAGAATGCTACCGTCTTGATACGCGTAATTTTTTGAGGAATTATTGATGATCGTGACGGGAAAATCGGTCCAGTCACCGGGAACGGCATTTTCCTGATCTACGGACACTTCGGCTAAATTGACATTCAGGTCGCCGGTTGCCCCTTCGTTGATGATTACTTGAATTTCCTTGTCCTTCAGGACAACGTCGACTCCCTCTGAGGTTTCGGGGTACTGGGGCGGGGTCTCCAGCTGGACGGCAAAGGCGTTGACCGTCAGGCCAAAGATCATGAGAGCCGCCAGGAGTATCGATAATACCTTTTTCATGAAATTCTCTCCTTATTTGATTTGATTGGGATGGGGTAAATTGGGGAATGCGCATTCCCTCCTAACATACGTGCCCGTTTCCGAATTGCAGCTGACGGAAGCCAAGCTGTGTCATCCGCCTGCACAGCTTTGGGCTTGGCAGGCATTCGGCAGGATACGGCTCATGGCTCCGCCCACGGCGCTCCTATGCAGTTCTATGCCCGTGTGCCCTCCCCTCTTTTTCCGGAACGTTACAACAAAATTCCGATTTTGTTGTAAACGAATTTCCGCCGTTTTGCCGGGGGATGCAAACGGCGCTGCAAATTGCCGGTTTTCCAAAAGGCACGCCGAGGAAGGCTGGAAAATCCATTTTTTCCAGTCTTCCTCGGCGTGTGTTTGGGATGCGGCGCAACCATGTGTCGGAGAGGGGAAGCGCGGCCGCGCTTCCCCCTATGCGCTTGACGGGGTTGCGGTTCTCTGTTATGATAAAAATGAAGGCGGACTTTGCCTGATATGATATGAATTTTATAAATGAGGTCTTGTATGAATGTACAGCAGCTGTGTGAAAAAATAAGCCTGCCGTCTGAGGTCAGAAGCAGGCTGGCGGATTGTTTCCGTGCGGTTGACTTCGGTGCGGTGGACGGGGCATTGCGGGATTTTCTGGTTTATGAGAAGATTCCGGACGCTTGCGCGGCCTTGCAGGAAAAGCTGGGAGACGACGAGGATCACATGAAAATGCTGGCCTGCATGTTGCAGGCGTCGGCCAATGCCTATGCCGTTTATCAGGAAAGGGGCGTGGACGACGGGATCTACGTTGCCACCATGAAATGCTACACGCGATTTCTAAACGAGACGTATCAAATGACAGGCCGGTATGATTTTGACCGGTATGGGTGGACAGGCCGTCAGGCAGGCTGCCATTTGTTTCGAATCGGCCAACTGGAATATGAGATCAGCCCCCGGGCGGGCCGAGTTACGATTGAAATCCATATCCCGTCCGATGCGGATTTTTCCCCGGCTTCTGTGGAGGAATCCCTGAAGCAGGCAAGGGCCTTTTTTGCCCGATATGATCCGCAGCTGTCTCATTGCGCGTATTGCTGCCGTTCCTGGCTGCTGGACCGTCAGCTGAGAGGGATGCTGGGGAAGGACTCTCATATTCTCAGTTTTCAGAACCGGTTTACCATATTCGACGAAGGGGAAGCCGGCGCCGATGTGCTGCGGTGGCTGTTCCAAACCCAGGAGACTTGCTATGAGGCCTTACCCGAGAGGACTTCTTTGCAAAGAAAGGTGAAAATGCATCTTTTATCCGGCGGTGTCATTCGAAATGCAGGCGGCATATTGTGCAAACCGTGATACCTCGAAGCTGTGCTGCCCGTGTGCATGCAGAATGCGAAGATCGAACTTACATCATGAAAGGGACGAAGCGCAAATGGGAAGGGAACTGACCCAGGGACCCGTCACGAAAACGCTGCTGCGTTTTGCTATTCCAATGATTTTGGGGGACCTGCTGCAGCAATGCTATAACATTGCCGACACGCTGATTGTGGGAAGATTTCTGGGGACAGACGCGCTGGCTGCAGTGGGCTCGGCGTTTTCCCTGATGACCTTCCTGACGGCCATTTTACTGGGGCTTGCCATGGGCAGCGGCACGGTTTTTTCCATCTATTATGGGCGGAAGGATGAACACGGGCTGAAGGAAGGGATTCTGGCTTCCTTCACCCTGCTTGCCGCCGTCACGGTCCTCTTGCATATTCTGACCTTTGCTTGCTTGGACTGGACGATTGCGGCGCTGCGTACGCCGGATCATCTGGTGGGAATGACGCGGGAGTACCTCGCGGTGATTTTTGTCGGAATGACCGGCATCTTTCTGTACAACTTTTTTGCTTCGTTGCTGCGTTCTCTGGGAAATTCCGTGGCTCCGTTTGTGTTTCTGGCGATTTCTGCCTGCCTGAATATTGTCCTGGACCTTTGGTTTGTGGCGGGCCTCCACCGCGGCGTGGCCGGAGCGGCGGAGGCCACCGTCCTTTCTCAATATGTCTCCGGAATTGGAATTGCCGTTTACACCAGATGCAAATTCCCAAAGCTGCTGAAGCGTGACCGCCGAGTCTCCCTGCGGCTCAGCCGCGTGAAGGAAATTACCCGCTTTTCCGCGCTGACCTGCTTGCAGCAGTCGGTGATGAACCTGGGGATTCTGGCCGTGCAGGGACTGGTCAACAGCTTCGGGCCGGTGATTATGGCGGCTTTTGCCGCCGCCGTTAAGATCGACGCCTTTGCTTACCTTCCCGTGCAGGATTTCGGCCATGCGTTTTCCACCTTTGTCTCCCAAAACTACGGCGCGAAACAGACCGGCCGCATACAGAAGGGCGTTCGGACGGCGTTCTGGATTTCCGCCTCATTCGGCGGGATTCTCTCCCTGCTGGTCTGCGCGCTGGCGGGGCCGCTGATGGGACTGTTTGTCCATGGGTCCGAAGGGGCGGTCATTGGGGAAGGCGTCCGGTATCTCCGCATAGAAGGCGCCTTTTATTGCCTCATCGGCGCGCTGTTTTTGCTGTACGGGCTGTATCGCGGCCTGGGAAAACCCGGCATGTCGGTGGTTCTCACGGTTGTGTCTCTGGGCGTCCGGGTGGCCTTGGCCTATGCGCTCTCTGCCGTGCCGGGCATCGGCGTTGCAGGAATCTGGTGGGCGGTTCCCATCGGCTGGTTCTTAGCGGATGCCCTGGGCCTGGGATACTATGTTGCGCGGCGCAAAACATGGATGACATCCATGGCCCGGGAGATGGATCCACCGGCGTAATGTACCTCGGAGCGCTACTGCGCCGTCTTGTCACAAAATGGAAATCTTTACCAAATTCACACCTTGTCAAGGGCAGTTTGCGTTTTTTCAGGGTAAGTACTTGAAAAGTAAATGGGAAGTTGCTACAATATTGTATAACCTGTCGCCGGAGCGGGCACACGGCGCTTCAATAGAACGGAGGTTTACAACAAAATCGGAACTTTGTTGTCAGATAACCAAGTCGAGCTGCTCCATAAGCCGTTGGTGCTCCGTACCGCTTTCCATAATATAGATTCGGGTGGTTTCGATGCTGGCGTGGCCGAGGAGGTCCGCCAGCTTTGCCATATCCTTGTCCAGGCTGTAAAATGTCTTGGCAAATAAATGGCGGAAATTGTGGGGGAACACCTTGCTGGGCTCTACGTTTGCCAGTTGGCAGAGCCGGTGCAGCTCTCGCCAGACGTTGGAGCGGTCCATGGGGGCGCCGGATCTGGTGACGAAGATGGGACCGGCGGTCATTTGGCGGCTGCTGCAATAGGACTGCAGCAGGCTTCGGAGCTTGGCGGGGAGAAAGATGAGGCGCTGCTTTCCCTTGCAGTCTACCATAGTCCGGCCGGTTTGCAGAGACTCCACCGTGACAAACGGGAGCTCAGAAATTCGGATGCCGGTGGCGGCCAGGGTCTGAATCAGGCAGAACAGGCGCTGATTGCCGTGGGAGCGGGCCGCCTCTAACAGGCGGCGGTATTCCGGCTTGCTCAGCTCCTGCGCCTCATTTCGGAAAATCTGCCGCTGCAGCCGCAGCGGTTTGACCCGGCAATCGCTCCAGCCCAGAAACTGGAACAATCCGTTGGCTGCGGCCAGCATGGAGTTCACGGTGCCGGCGGCATAGCTTCCGGTCAGATGCTGCTTCCAATCCATGACGGCCTCCTTGTCTATGGTGTTGTTCCCGGCGAGAAACCGGAGCAGGTTTTGCAAGTCCCGGTTGTATTTTTGAATGGTACCCGGACTTCGCTCTGCCTCCTGCAGATATTTGCAATAATCCTGCAGCTGTGTCTGTGTGATCATCGGATGCATACGAATCCCTCCTTCATCATGAGTGTACCAATTTATCCGGTGTTTGAAACAAAATTTTTGCTGCAAGGGATTGGTCCGGCTGGGTGGCGGCGGCGTCGAAGAAAGCGGAAGGAAAAACGCTGGGCGGGAAAAAAGGGAAAAACCGAAAGCGGCAAATTCCGCCGCCCATAGTTTGGCCGGAGATACATAATTCTTCTTCTTTGACAAATAATAGCCTCGACACAGAAAGCAGGGCCGGCAGCGCCGCCCGTTTAAAGGAGAATTGGTATGAAAGCAACAGGCATTGTCCGTCGCATTGACGATTTGGGGCGGGTGGTAATTCCCAAGGAAATCCGCCGTACCCTGCGAATCCGGGAGGGAGATCCCCTGGAGATTTACACAGAGAAGGACGGCGGGGTGATTTTTCGGAAATATTCGCCCATGGGAGATTTGCAGGATTTTGCGGCGCAAATCTGCGAATCCATTGGAAAAAACACCGGACGGATCGCGGCGGTGTCGGACCGGGACTCGATCATTGCCTTGTCCGGCGCGCCCCGGCGGGAGCTGGTGGACCGGCGGAACTCTGCGGATTTGGAAAATCTCATGGAACAGCGGAAAAGCTATCGCTACAGTCCGGGCAATGTGAAGCTGCGGGCGGTGGAAGGCTCGGAAAAGTATTATTTGGGAGCCGCCGCGCCGATTGTGGCCCAGGGCGACCTGATGGGCTGCGTCATGCTCCTGATGGACGAGGAGGAGACGCCGCCGGCAGAGGGCGACCAGAAGCTGGTCCAAACGGTGGCCGGTTTTTTGGGAAGACAAATGGAAGCATAACGGTACAGAGCCTGCTGCAAACGGAAGCTTGCAGCAGGCTCTGTGTATTTGTGTAACAACGTGGGAGAGCGCGTCGGGTGCGCCCCGGGGTCAAGAACCGGAGGAATGGATTCTGGAACGGAGCATCTCATCCATTTTTTCGTAGAGCAGACCGGAGGCGGCCTCATGGGCCGGGACGGAGCAGATGTACTTTTCCTGCTTGTCGTACAGATACCAATTGGTGGTGCTGAACCACGGCCGGCCGATGTCGCTCCAGAGGTAAAACCGGTCGCCGGTGAGGCGGTGGACCAGCAGGCCGTCTTGATCGATGGAGACGCCCCAAGCCCAGTTCCATACGGCGGCGGCGGCCGGAAACGGGGAGATGAGCACCATCGCCAACAGCACGCCGGGATGCACGTAGTGGGCGCCCAGGGCGGCGAAGGCCAGCAGCACCACGGAAAAATACAAAGGCGTTCCGATTCTCTCCGGGGGATGCCGGAAGGTCATCTCCGGGCGCGGGGGCAGATGGAAGCCCCATTTGCGCTTGAGCCGCAAAAGAAGAACAGCGGCCAGAGCGGTGATTGCAAAGGCGGAGAGAGCCACCCACCAACAAATGAAGCTGCACACGACCAGATATGCCAGGGCGTAAATGCCGAAGATCACACAGGAAAAGACGTCGCGCCTCTCCAGCAGGGGATCGGTGACCGGGGTGGGCAAATAGCCGGCGATGGCCAGGGCGATGATCCAGAAACAGATATGGCCCGACCAGAAGAGCATGGCCAGGCTGACGGTTATGATGGAGGCCAAAAAAGTGCCCATAATCCAGGTGTTGACCTCCACATCCTGGGGGGTCAGGGGGCGGTCGGGATCTTTGCGCTTTGTGGCGTCGCTCCGGTCTGGGTTGCCGCGCTTGGGCGGTCGGCGGGCAGGGCGGGGGACGCCGGTCCGGCTGCCCATCGGTCTGAGTCGACTCCAAGGTAATGCCCGAGTTGTCATAGGAAATCCTCTCTTTCTATGGTTTCTTTGTGACCAGGCTGCGGATCCGTTCCGGCGTCGCGCCTGTGTAACGTACGCCGTCCCACGTGATGCAGGGACCGTGACGGCAAGCCTTTTGACAGCCGGTGCGTTCAAATTGAAAGCCGCCTTTGGAGCTGAAGCCGCCGGACCTGACATCGTATGTGCGTTCTACAAAGCTCGCCAGGCGCGCTCCGGCGCATCGCGGTCCGCAGCAGACGGTCAGCCGGTGCGCAGCACCCGCCGGCCGCAGACTGGGGTACCGCCGGACCATGGCGGACAGGAAAGAGACCCGAAGGGAAAAGGCGCAGGCAATTTCCTCCAGGGCTTCCATAGGCAGCGCGCCGCCGCAGTGCTCCTGCACCTCCTGCAAAAGCGTGAGGAGGGCCTGCTGATCTGCCGGTCCGCCCAAGCGGCGGCAGCGGTCGAGGGCTTCAGCAAAGTCAAAATTCCATGGCATGGTGTCACCTCCCAGCTTCCGGCCGTTCCAGCGTTTTTATTATAGCATAAGAATATGGCGATTTAAATACCTTGAGATAAAAATAGCAAAAATTTTTTGCAGAGTACGAATTGCTATGCTGGAGAATGGAAGGTTGTCTCTGCACGATGAAAAATGGGATAATTTACCAATAGTTGAGCTGGGAATTTTTTCCTGCTATACGGATCCAAAGGGAAACTTTGGAAGCAAGGCGAAAAATTTTGCTTGTCATATGATGCAACTGTGATACAATTGTGATACAAACTGTATCCCGGAGGCGAATTTTCCATGATACGGATTTTAATTGTAGAAGATGAGCAGCCCATCGCCAATTTGATCGACTGGAACTTGACGGACTGCGGATATTCGTGCCGGAAGGCTTATGACGGTTTGACGGCGGCGGACCTGATTCTGGAAAATACATATGATCTGATTTTATTGGACATTATGCTTCCCGGCGTGGACGGATACAGCCTGCTGGAGCAAATCAAACCCACGGGGACGCCGGTCATTTTTCTCACGGCCAAGGGATCGGTGGCCGACCGGGTGCGTGGACTCCGGGCAGGCGCCGACGACTACCTGGTCAAGCCGTTTGAAATTGTGGAGCTGCTGGCTCGGGTGGAGACGGTGCTGCGCCGGGTGGGGAAGGGCAGAGAGCGCATTCAAATCGGCGATGTGGTCATTGACGAGAGCTCCATGCAGGTGACCAAGGGGGGAGAGCCGGTATCTCTGACGAAAAAAGAATTCGACCTGCTCCTGTTATTTGTCCGGAATCAAAACATGGCGCTGTTTCGCGAGACGATTTATGAGCGGGTCTGGGAGGCGGAGTACACCGGAGACAGCCGCACGGTGGACCTGCATGTGCAGCGGCTGCGGAAGAAGCTGGGGTGGCAGCACCGCCTGACGGCGGTGTACAAGGTGGGATACCGGCTGGAGGTGAAAGAGTGAAGCTGTCCTGGAAGATCGTCCTGGTGGTTTTGCTGATTGTCGCCGTGACGGTGAGCGCCGCCAGCTATACCATGATTGCCTCTGCCTTCCAGGCGGAGCTGGACAGCCAGGTGAGCGCGGCGGCGGATGAAAGCCAAATGCTGTGCCTGACCCTGGGCGCTTTGGCCGCACAGGCCGTGGGCAACGGGGAGGGGTCTCTGCGGGAGATTTTGAACAGCAGCTTTTTTCAGAACTATCGCATGATCGTATACCGGCAGGACGGCAGCGTTTTATGGCAGAACCGGGAGGAGGCGGCCGGTCTCGCCCCGGGGGATGTGGGAGAGGAAGGCATCTGCTACATGATCTCCCGGTTGGAGCGGGGAGGGAGCCGGTATCTGGAGACGATTCAGCGGCTGGAGCTGAAACAGGAAACCTTTTATGTGGACCTGCTCCAGGAAGCGGACCAGGCGTTTCTGCGGCGGGATGCGAATCTGGCCGTTTACCACCGGGTGATGCTGGTTTCCATAGGCGCGGGCGCGCTGGCGGCTGTGGCCTGCGCTGCGGTGGTTACGGACCCCATCCGGAAGCTCTCCCGCTCCACCCGGTCTATGGCGGACGGGCAATACGCCCGCCGGGTGAAGGTGCGCTCCCGGGATGAGCTGGGGGCGCTGGCAGAGGATTTCAATCACATGGCCGACGCGCTGGAGATGAAGATTCAGGAGCTGGCGGCTGCGGCCCAAAGGCAGCGGGATTTTACGGCGTCCTTCGCCCATGAGCTGAAGACGCCCCTGACCTCCGTCATCGGTTATGCCGATACCCTGCGCAGCCGGGAGCTGTCCCGACGGCAGCAGCTGGAGGCGGCCAATTACATTTTTACAGAGGGAAAACGGCTGGAGGCCATGTCCTTTTCCCTGCTGGATCTGTTCGCCCTGGAGCGGTCGGAGCCTCAGATGACCTCCGTGCAGGCCCAGTCGTTGGCCCGGTCGGTGTCGGAGAGCGCGGGGTATCTCATGGAGCAAAGCCGGGTGAAGCTGTGCGTCGCGGTAGAGGCGGGGACCTTTACCGGGGAGCCGAATCTGCTGAAAACCTTACTGTACAATCTGCTGGACAATGCCCGAAAGGCGTCCGAGCCGGGGAGCGAGGTGGAGCTCCGGGGCCGGGCCGGGCCCGCAGGCGTGTATACCTTCCAGGTGGAGGACCACGGCCGGGGCATTCCCCGGGAGGCGCTGGACCGGGTGACGGAGCCGTTTTATATGGTGGACAAGTCCCGCGCCAGGGCCCAGGGAGGGGCCGGATTGGGGCTGGCGCTGTGCCGGCGCATTGCCGAGGCCCACGGAACCAAGCTGTATTTTACAAGTCGGGAGGGAGCGGGCACCTGCGTGTCGTTTTCCCTGGGAGAGACGGGCCTGTGAAACGAAATGCGGCGGACCGGCTTGACCGGCGCTTCGGGCTTGCCCCAACGGGAAAAGGGGCGTCCCGTTGCGGGCTCCGGCGCGGCGGCTTGAGAATGATTTGCATGGAGAGGAGGGATGGACGATGACCAAACGAGGCTGGCTTCTTTTGCTGTCGGCGGCGGCGGTGCTGGCGGGAGCCGCGTTTTTGCCCGGCGGCGTTTTGGCGGCCCGGGAGCGCATGCTGTATGGAAAAAAGCAGCTGTGGCAAAGCCTGGGGGTTTCGTTCTCCATGAATACCGGGACGCTGCTCCAGCGGCTGGAGGTGATCGGCAACCACGGAAGCGTGTCGGAAATCGATGTGGAGGTGGGCGAATCCCGATATTACGACCCGGAGACGCTGGTGTTCCTGTGTGAAAAGGAGCTGGATGAGCTGGCCGAAACAAACCGGATCGGAAAGGCTTTCCAGCTCCGGCTGGAGGACCTGCTGGCGGAAGAGGAGACAGGGCATGTTTTGTCCGCGGGCTATATGTGCGTGGTGGACTCGTCCACGGGAAATACCTTCTTATTGGGGTATCTGGCCAGTCTGTACGGGGATCTGGAACTATATCTAGATCTGGATTCCGAAAAGCTGATTTACATGAGCGGGTCTGTGGGCGAGATGGAGCAGTATTTGGGCGCGGTACCCTGGCACCATGAGGTCTGCGCCGATACCTTTGCCCGGTATCTGGACCTGCAGTACGTGGAACTGGGCGGGACGACCTCTTTTGGAGGAATGTATGCGCTGGTGGATCCGGAGGATCCGGAGGGACTTTCGGCGCCGTTTTGGGTAGAGGCCCAAAATGGCTGGGCGTCGATGGGGGTTATGCCGTACTGACGGCGCAAAGAGCCGGGCCGTCGTGTTCTCCGGAGGGCCTCCGGCGGATGCAGCGCAAATCGGAATGAATTTGGATGCAGCGGATGCGGTATGGTCCGACTATGCCGGGGCGCAGCAAATTTTTACCTGATGTATGGGAGGAAATGCAATCATGAAGCTGGAACTTGTTACACCGCAGACGGCAGGGGAACTGGACGCTTTTGTGGAGCAGCATCCCCAGGGATATTTCACCCAAACCTCCCCATGGGGAAAGGTGAAGGAGGATTGGCTTTGGCGGGGGATCCTGTGCCGGGAGGAGACGGGACGCATTCGCGGCGCCATGGCGGTTCTCATGCGCCGGGTCCGGTGGATCGGCTGCCGCATGCTGTACGCGCCCCGAGGGCCTGTGGCGGACCCCGAGGATCTGGAGACCCTCGCCCTCCTGGTCCGCGGGGCCAAGGAGATGGGGAAGGTATATCAAGGGTATTTGCTGCGGATCGACCCTCCGGCGCCGGAGTCCGACGGGGATTTCCGCCGGAGGATGGAGAGATTGGGCTTTCGGATTGACCCCATTTCCGATTTCTCCAGCTTTCAGCCGCGCTTGGGTTACCGCCTGGATTTGACCGGGAAAACGGAAGAGCAGCTTTTGGTTGCATTTCACAGGGAAATCAGGTATAATGTAAAATTGGCTGAGCAGTGCGGCGTGCATGTGGAGCCGGGCGGTCCGGAGGATGCCGAAGTCTTTTTTTCCATGATGGAACACACGGCCCGGCGGGATGGATTCACGCCCCAAAGCGCCGATTTTTACCGCAGGTTGCTCCTGGCTTTTCCGCAGTGGGCCAGAATGTATCTGGCCTGGTATGACGGCAGGCCGGTTGCCGGGACGATCTGCTTACATATGGGGAGCCGGACCTGGGAGCTGTACAGCTGCTCCGCCGGCGGCGAGGCCCGGCATTCCAATGAGCTGCTGAAATGGACCGTGATCCGGTGGGCGTTGCAAAACGGGAGCGCCTGCTGTGACTTCGGCGGCGTGGAGGGGTATCCCAACCGGGATAACCCCCAATTCGGCCTGCACCGGTTTCTGCAGAGCTTTGGTGCGGAGTTTTACGCGTATCTGGGGCAAATGGATTTGCCGTTGCGTCCCTGCCTGTGCCGGTGGGTGCAGTGGGGCCAAAGCGCTTGGCCGGCGTTGCGGGGAAAGGAGTTTTCCAAATGAACAAAAGCAAAAAAAGAGCCCGAAGAAGGCGCCGAAGAAAGGACCCGGCGCCCTATTTGGTCGGCGCCGGGCTGGTTCTGGTGGTCTTGCTTGGTTGTCTGCCTCTGCTGAGCGGAGCCGGGGAGACGGAGCCGGATGGAGCGGAGGAGCCGGTTTCCCAGGAGTCCCAAGGGCCGGTGGAGGCGCAGGAGACGGGGGAATCCGCACCGGTGGAGAAAACGGAGCCTGGAGCGGACTGCCCGGCGCTTTTGCGGGAGCTTTTGGAGCGAAATCCGGAGACCTACGACTTTGTAGCCGGGTATCCGGGAACCTATGACCTGGATGCCGACCTGGAAGAAGATTATACCCCCGGGGAGATTCCGCACCTGTTTCAGTGGGACACCCGATGGGGGTACTATCCCTACGGGGGCAATCGGGTGCAGGATTTGCTGGGCCTGTCCGGCTGCGGACCCACGGCGCTGTCTATGGTTGTGGTGGGCATGACCGGCGACACCGCCTGGAACCCGGCGAAGGTGGCCCAGTATGCCGCCGAGGCCGGATATGTCACCCGGGAGGCGGGGACCGCTTGGGCCCTGATGAGCGAGGGCTGCAGCCGTTTCGGCTTGACGGCGCAGGACGTTCCCCTGTGGGAGGATACCATGGTACAGGCGCTGGACAGCAGTCCGCTGATTTGCGCCTTGGGCCCCGGAGATTTTACCGAGGTGGGACATTTTATTGTCATCGCCGGTTACGAGGAGGGCGCCTTTCGGGTTTTGGACCCCAATTCCCAGGCCAACAGCGAAAAGGCCTGGAGCTACGACACCCTGGAGCCGCAAATCAAGGCGATTTGGAGCTTCTCTCTGGAGGACTGAAGCCGCCGGGGGACAGAAAAGAGATACGAGGCCGGGCGCTTTGCGCGCCCGGCCTCGTGGGTATTTGGGGGAGGAGCAATTACTTGGCAAAGACCCGCTTCAAGCGGCAGAACCGGGGCAGGCCGTCTTCCTTGGCCATGCCGGTCTCGCCCTGGATGAGGGGCAGGCAGTAGTCGATGAAATCCTGGGTCACGCCGTTGCCGTCGGCGCTGATCCATTCCACGGGGACCTTTTTCTCGGTGTTCGCCACCAAAGACAGGTCGAACAGCTGGGGACGGCACTGATACCCGTTTTCGTCTCTGGTGCAGGCAAAGCCCACCATCTTGTCGGTCTCCCCGGAGACGGCCGCCTCCACGGCGGTTTTGCCGGACAGGAAGGACTCGGCGATGTCCGTGCCGGAGGCGCAGTGGGCGGCGCAACGCTGCAGCAGGCTCAGCTCAATGGGGCGGACCTTGGCGCCGGTGGCGGCTTTTACCACGTCGGCCAGTCTGGCGGCCAGTCCGCCCAGCTGGGCGTGACCGAAGCCGTCGGTGCCGGAGGTTTTGGCCTCGGAGACAAAGGTGCCGTCGGCATAATGGATGCCCTCGGATACGGCGACGATGCAGTTCTTCTTTTCCGCGTAGATCCGCTTCACGTCGGCAATGAAGGCGTCCATGTTGAAGTCCACCTCGGGCAGGTAAATGAGGTCGGGGCCTTCGCCCTTGACGCCGGCCAGGGCGGCGGCAGCTGTGAGCCAACCGGCGTGACGGCCCATGCACTCGATGATGGTGACCATACCGGTGTCGTACACCCGGCAGTCCCGGGAGACCTCCATGACGGAGGTGGCGATATATTTGGCGGCGGAGGCGAAGCCGGGGCAGTGGTCCGTACCGGCCAGGTCGTTGTCAATGGTTTTGGGAACGCCCATGACGCGGCACTCGTAGCCCACCCGGTTCATATACTTGGAAATTTTGTTGCAGGTGTCCATGGAGTCGTTGCCGCCGTTGTAGAAGAAATAGCGGACGTTGTACTTTTGGAAGATTTCCAGAATGCGCTTATAATCGGTGTCGTCCACATCCGGGTCGGCAATCTTGTACCGGCAGGAGCCCAGGGCGGAGGAGGGGGTATAGAGCAGGTGCTCCAGCTCCTTCGGGTCCTCCTCGTCCATGATCATCAGCTGATCGTTCAGCACGCCCTTGATGCCGTGGAAGGCGCCGTAAACCTTGGTGATGTTTTCGTTTTCCAGAGCGGTCCGGATGACGCCGTAGGCGCTGGCATTGATGACGGCGGAAGGACCGCCGGATTGGCCGATGATGACGGAACCGGTCAAAGCTTTGGTAGACATTTATATTACCTCCAGGAAAAATATAAAAAATTTAGACAGATTGTACAAGATGCCCCTGCGTTTGGGCATATACGTAGAAATGATAGCACAAAATGCCCCGAATGGCAAATAAAATAATTGAAATTGGGCGCATTTGTGATATAATGTCTTTAGAAAACAGGCGGATGTCCGCCGGAATCGAGAAGGAGTGTTTACAATGCCTCTGGTAACTTCTAAGGAAATGTTTCAGAAAGCTTATGACGGCGGCTATGCCATAGGCGCTTTCAATGTCAACAATATGGAAATCGTGCAGGGCATCACGGAAGCCTGCCGGGAGGAGAAGGCCCCGGTCATCCTGCAGGTCTCCAAGGGCGCCCGGGCTTATGCCAACCACACATACCTGGTCAAGCTGGTCGAGGCGGCGGTGCTGGAGTGCCCCGAAATTCCCATCGTCCTGCACCTGGACCACGGCCCCGACTTTGAGACCTGCAAATCCTGCATTGACGGCGGCTTTACCTCCGTCATGATCGACGCCTCTTCCAAGCCCTTCGCCGAAAACATCGAGATCACCAAGAAGGTGGTGGAGTATGCCCACGACCACGGCGTGGTGGTGGAGGCCGAGCTGGGCACCCTGGCCGGTATCGAGGACGATGTGAAGGTCTCTGCGGAGGATTCCTCCTATACCCGCCCCGAGGAAGTGGAGGAGTTCGTCTCCAAGACCGGCTGCGACTCCCTGGCCATTGCCATCGGCACCTCCCACGGCGCTTACAAGTTTAAGCCCGGGACCAAGCCCCAGCTGCGTTTCGACGTGCTGGAGGAGGTTTCCAAGCGGCTGCCCGGATTCCCCATTGTGCTCCACGGCTCCTCCTCTGTGCCGCAGAATTATGTAGAGATGATCAATGCCCACGGCGGCAAGATGCCCGGCGCCATCGGCGTGCCCGAGGATCAGCTGCGCCATGCTGCCGAGCTGTCTGTCTGCAAGATCAACATCGACTCCGACCTGCGTCTGGCGATGACCGGGACCATTCGGGAGTTCTTCGATGCGCATCCGGACAAGTTTGACCCCCGGGAGTACCTGAAGCCCGCCCGCGCCAACATCAAGGAACTGGTGCGCCACAAGCTGGTGAACGTTCTGGGCTGCGCCGGAAAGGCCTGATTGTCTCCTCCCGGTTCTATTTCATGCTGAAAAACGGCCGTCTCAACACCGCGTTGAGACGGCCGTTTTGTATCCCCACAGGCAACCGGCGGAAGGAAAGCGCCCAAGCTCCTCCGCCGGAAATCTCTCTGCAGGGGCGTCGAAGGGGAAACGCAGGCCGGGAAGCTGCCGTTGGCCGGCTTTCACCGGCCAACGGGTGGGAAGATACAGGGAAGCTAGAAATTTTGGTCCAGGATCGTCAGCAGCTTGGCCATTTGCGCCCGGGTCAGTTCGGCGCGGGGATACAGCTTTCCGTCCTCATAGCCTTGGAAGAAGTCCTCGGCCACGGCCCAGGCGACGGCAGCTTCGGCATAGGGGGAGATCCGACCGGCATCGGCGAAGCCGGATAAGCTGCCGCCCGGAGCGGGAGTTCGGCCCAGATACCCGGTTACATACCGGTACAGGAAGGCGGCGGCCTGCTCCCGGGTGACCGGACGCTCCGGTCCGAAGGTTGTCTGTGTGACGCCCTTTGCAATGCCGTTGGCCTGGGCCCAGGCGACGGCGGCTTCGTAGTAGGCGCCCTCCCGCAGGTCTGTAAAGGCGGCATCCTGCTCTACCTCCGGCGAGCCTGCCAAACGGTATAGGGTGGTCACCAGCATCCCCCGGGTGAGCGTTCCTTCCGGACGGAACCGTCCGTTGCCCACCCCCTGCATCAGGCCTTTTTCGATCGCGTAGTCGGTGTATGCATGGTACCAGCGGCCGGTATCCAGATCGGAGAAGGCCTTGGAGGGGCAGTTCTCGCTGTTGGCCGGGATGACTCGGGTTTCCGTCGCCTCGCACCGGCTGCAGCTGCGGATTTCCTGCCCGTCCCGGAAGCAATCGGCTGAGCGTACCGTTTCCCAGCTGCCGAAATCGTGACCGAGCGCTTCTACGGTCTCGGTATAGCTGTGACCGCATTTTTGACAGGTGTAGGTCCGGGCGCCCGGCTCGGTACAGGTGGGCTCTCGGCTCTCCGTCAACTGGTAACGGTGCCCGCCGTCCTCGTGGGTCAGGGAAATTTCCTCCGTCTCGCTCAGGGACAGGGCGGTGTTTCTCTGGAGCGTCGTGACTTGCAGGGTGGTATCTACAAATTCTCCCTGGTAGGAAAAGCGGATTGCGGAAAGGGGAGCGTCGGCCGGGATGGCAGCGGCTGAGGCGTAGGCGAATACGATCTGCCCGGCGTCTTCGTCCACGCGGACGGCGGTATGCGCCAGAGCGGTGTCCGTACCGGCGTAGGACAGAATCTGCGGGTCATAGCGGATTTCCAGCAGGCCGTTGGTCACATCCCGGGTTTCCGTCAGGGTCAGCCGGACCGTCCCGTCTCCGCTTTCCGCGTCCCCGGCCGACGCCTCCGGGGAGACGCGAAGGGCGTTGAGCGAGCCGCCCGCTTCTCCCGTGGCGTTGCTGGAAGCGGTGTCGGCGGTCGGCTCCGTCATGGGCGCTTCCACGCCGCTGTCCTGGGAGAAGGAGACGGGGGTCGAGCAGACCCGGTCGGTTCCCTCGCGAATGGTGAAGATGATGGAACTCTCCGGCGGGTTGGTGGCGACGTACGGGGCGGAGATGGCTGTGGCATCGCCCACGTTGCCCAGTTTTCCAATGGAGAGCGTCTCTTCCTGGAGATCGATGTAGTATAGCTCGGCGGCGCCGTCGGAGTAAGCGACGATCAGGCCCTCATGGACGCCGTCGTTGACGTAGGTCATGGACAGGCCCTTGTCGTTGGAGAATTTCTTTCCAACATTTCCCAGGGTTTTCTGCCGCAGGGTGTAGCCCACCCGTTCCTCGGAGGCCACATAGGTGCCGTAGATTTCCAGCATGGCCAGGGTGCCGTCGGCGCAGAGGACCATATAATCCTGAGCCGGCCATTTCTCCCGGTATGTGGTGGTTCCCAGGAAGGCGATTGCCGCGGCATCCGGGTATTTTCTGGCGAAGTCAAAGGAGGGAACGGTTACGGTGCCGGATTCGTAATTGGTGAGATAAACCAGGCTGCGGGCGTTGGAGATGAACAGCGGGCCGCCGAATGCGGTTACCGTAATGGGATTTTTGTCGCTGTCGGTGCCCTCCAGCTCCATGGCGGGCGCGGCAGCCACATCCAGGAAGCTGTAGCTGACGGAGCATTTGGCGCCCAGGGTGGATCGGAATCCGTCCTCGGGATCCACCATATAGATGTTGCACATATCCGAATAGTCGCCGTCAATGCCGTAGATTTTGCCTTCATGATAGCCGCCGGCGGCCAGCTGCACATCGGTGTCGGCAAGGACCTGGTAAGCCTCCGGCTCAGCGGTGGGAACGGATACCCAATGGGAACCGGTCTCGTCGGTAATCTGCGCGTTAACGGTTGTGGAGATGTGCAGAAGGGGCTTTACCGTCACCGTACTGGAGGCGGAGGCGGGATTTCCCGCGCCGTCTTTCGCCACAGAGGTGGCCGTAATGACGGCGGTACCGGCCTGCACGCCGGTGACCTTGCCGTTGGAATCCACGGTGGCCACCGAGGGATCGCTGGAGCTCCAGGTCACTTCCGCGTCGTAGGTGGCGGGCAGAACCTTTGCATTCAGCTGCAGCGTGTCCTTTTCGTAAATGGCCCCATGGGCGGGCTTCAGCCGTACGGTCAGCTCGGTCACGCGAGTGTATTGGTACAAGCATACCACCGGCCAGGCGCCGTCTCCAAAGGACCCCAGCTGGGTGGGAATGCGCCGCTCCGGGTCTATGGCGTACAGCTGCGCCGAGGTGCCCTCTGTGTAGGAGGCCAGAAGAAGGTATCCGGTTTGGCTGTCATAGAGCATGGAGGCATAGCAGCCGCCGGTCACATCGGAGACATTGCCCAGGTCCAAGCCTGTGGCGCCCAGCTCCGTCCGCGCCAGGGTGTAGCTTTTGCCGTCGTCCTCGGTGTAAATGACAAATTGCCAGAGTTTCCCGCTTTCTGTCAGCACATAGTAGAAGGCGGCGGGATAGGTTTGCTCATACAGGCCGCTTTCGATGTAGGCGATGGCGGCCATAGGATCCGCCGAGTAGTAGGAGCTCAGGGTGAAGTAGCTGAGCGTTCCCTCCTCCGGATAGAGCATTTCCACCTTTGTGCCGCCGTCGCACAGGCCGATGAGACGGCCGAAATAACCGCCCTCCACGGCAGGCGCGGGCGCTGCGTCGGACCAGATCCAGCTTTCGGAAATGGCGCCCAGGCTGGTGGTCTCAAAGGTGTCCGGATCGATTCCGTACAGCTGCTTGCCGTCGTGGGCATAGATCATGCCGTCCAACGCAGCGCCGCCGTAATAGCTGTTTTGCGCGTCCGCCACAGAGGTCCAGGCGGAGGGCGCGCCGGTGGAAAACTCCGCCCAGTGGGTGTTGCCCTCTGCATCGTAAATAAGACCGCTCAAGGCCAGGGGGTCCAGCTGCCGCACCGTGACCGTACAGCAGACGCTTAGGTTCGGCGCGGCGTTGGTGGTGGCGGTGACCACGGCCCGGCCCGCATCCAGGGCCTGGAGACGGCCGCCGTCTACCGATACAACGTCGGCGTCGCTGGTCGTCCAGGTGACGGACTTGTCCGACAGGTTCCAGGGATAGACGGCTGTGGAAAGGGTGTATTCGGCGCCCTGAAGCAGGGTCAGCTGGTCTTCGCTGATGGTTATGCGATCGGCGGTGTCGGTGGGGTGAATATAGCTGTTGCCGGAGGGGACGATGTACAGGCCGGTGGTCTGCACGTACATCCGAGAGGCGGCGGCCGCATATTTTCCCAGGTAGTAGTCGGGGTTGGTTTTCTGGGCCCGGCCGGTCTCCAGGTCGAAGAACAGCAGGTAATTGGACTGAGAGTTGGCGGAATAGGCGTTGGCCCAGTAGAGAATATCTTGGTCGTGGTCCCAGGCCAGAGTGCCGGATTTGCAGGTGAAACCGGCGGAGGCGGACTTGTCGTTGACCATGGGAGCCAGATCGGTCACGGCGCCCTCCTGAATATCCCCGGCGGACCAGCGGTAGAGGAAGGTTCTGGAGGCGGTTGTGGAATAGTTGACCGAATAGAAGCGACCGGCGTCGTCAATGGCCAGGCCGACCAGTTTCAAATAGGAGGCGGAGGTGGTGGAGGGATTGGTCACCGATACCGTAAAGGCCTTCTCCAGAACGCCGGTGAGGAGGTCTACGGTATAGACGGTGTTGTCTTCGCCCAGGGCGTACAGCTGCCCGTCGCCGTAGTGAAACGCCATATCCAGGATGACGAGACCGTCGCCGATTTCGCCCACCTCGGTATAATCCGACCACTGCCCCTGGGGAGCGGCGTACAGGAAGCCGTCGTCCGCCGCCATGTATACGTAGCCGTCCACATATTCCGCTGCGGTGACGGTGATGTCCATGGAATCCAGATTGGTGGTGCCGTCATATTCCGTTTCGCTCTGATAGCAGACGGTTTCCGGATCCAGCTCCATCCAGCGGATGCCGCCGCCGCGGTATTTCTCTGTGGCGGTGAAGCCGTAGATCCTTCCGGTGTAGTCCTCGGGCTCGCCGCCGTAGGGCACGGTGTAAAGGGACTCATTACCGGCGTAGTCGGCCACCCGCACCATACACGACGGACCGATCTTCAATTGGGACAGATCGATGGTGACGCTGGCGGGCTGTCCCGCTTCCGACTGCTCCAGGGCGGAGGAGGCCAGGATCTCCGAGCCGGAGGCATTGAGGACCTGTACCACGGCAACGAATTGATTGTCCTGAGCCGTCACCGTCAGATTGCCGGTGCGCAGATCCTTGGACAGGGCGGTGACCGTGGGCGCGGTATCGTCTACCGTCATCGTGGTGGTCAGGACGGCGCCTTTGCCCAGCTTGTCCTCCTCCATCAGGGCGACGACGTCCGCGCCGGTCAGATCACCGGCCGTCTCGTAGAATTCCGGCACGGCGGCGATGTGCACGGAGATGACGTCTCCCTCCTTCACGCCCAGAGAAGAGACCTTTCGGTTCATGGTGTAAGTACCGACCGTGTCCATCCACACCTGGCTGTTGGTGTGGTAGTAGGCGCTGCCTGCCTGCGTGGCCACATTGCCGGTGTACAGCACGTCGCCGTCCTGATTGGTGATTACCGCAGTCAGAGCAGCGGCGTTCCGGATTAGGGAGACCCGGTATTGATACAGGGTGTCGCTGGACCGGACGGCGGCCTTACCTTCCGGATAGGTCTCCTCCAGAAGGTAGGGATTGCCCACCTGATAATAGGCGTTGGAATCGGACCGGTGCTTGATGATCAGGTTGTTGGTCTGAGCATAGCCCAAGTAGGGCGCCGTGGTGTCGCCGTACAGGTAGCTTGTATAGGTGATCCGGTCGTACATGGACGGGTCGGACCAGTTGCCGTAGAAGCCCAGCACGGGGATGGAATGGACGGGCGCGGTCTCCCCTTCGGCGGTGGCCACCGGCTCCACATAGAGATAGCCCTCCAGATAGGCGCCGTTTTCGTACTGCCGGTCCAGACTGGACTTCACCGCCTCAGGCAGGACAATCTCTGCGGTAATGTGGACGCTGCCGCCGGCCGGGATCTGAATCTGCCGGGTTTCCAGGGCGTCCAACACGCAATAGGCGTCATAGGTGGTGATGCGGCCGTCGCCGTCCACATCTGCCTGGGGGTCGATTTGCGACAGCAAACCGGCGGCGTAATCCAGAATCCGCTGGGCATCGTCGGCGTCGGTATCGCCGTCGCCGTCTAAGTCGCAGACCGGCTTGGCGGTGGGCACGAAGGGTTCTCCGTCCACCAGGTAACGGACCTGTGCAGCCAGAGGCGTGGTCTGGGTGTGCAGGTAGGCGATGCCGTCTTGGGTGAATTGATCCTGGGTGAAGAAATCTGCCGAGAGGGTATAGCTCTGCGCTTCCTGCGTCAGATTGTGCAGGGCGAAGGAAACGCGGTAGCTTCCGGTGCGCTGGGGATCGTCTCCCAGCTCCGCTTTGACCTTCCCGTCGGAGGCCGAGACGGTGGCGCTGTCGTCCATTTTAATGTAGATGTTGGAGGAAATGGCGGCCCCAATGTTGGCCAGACCGGCTCCCTGCTTCAGGATGGACCAGTAATTTCCTCCGGCGGCCTCCTCCCGGAGCGGTACGGCGGTGGACATCAGCAGGCTTTGGGCCAGCTGTCTGGGCGTCAAGCCGGTCTGCTCCGCCAGGTTGTTTTCCCGGATGTACTCCGCCGCCAGGGCGACCATACCGGCCACCTGGGGCGCGGCCATGGAGGTGCCGGACATGTTTTCATAGGACTGCCCGCCCGGCGTCTGACCGTCGACGGAATAGATGTTGCCGCCGGGCGCCGTGATCTCCGGCTTCAGCTTCAGACTGCCGGGAATGCCCCAGGAGCTGAAGCTGCTCATGATATCCGAACCGGACTGGAGGTCTCCCGAGGCGATTTGGTCTCCTACGGTGAGCGTGCCCTCATAGTAGAGAACTTGTCCGTCCTCTCCGGTAACGGCTGTGGCGTTGGAGCGCAGGACCGCCCCATCGTCCTGGGTGATGGAGACGAAGGGCGCCGTATACCGGTAATCCGTGAGGTCCATCTGGATGGAACCGGCTTGATTGTTGTACACCACGGTGGCGACGGCTCCGGCGGCTACGGCGTTGTTTCCTTTTTCATAAAAGGAAATGCCGCCGCCCCGGGAGCAAACCACGATTTTTCCCTGAACTGCGCTGCCCAAGGCGGCGAAATCCTCCGGAGAGCCGAAGCCGTCCAGGTAGAGATAGGTTTGCTCGCCGGCCAGGGTGGTCATGGGCTCGTTGCTGTATTCCGTCTGGGCGTAGAACAGGAGGCTGCCGCCGGCGTTCAGATACATACCGGTGTAGCCGCGGTTGTCCACAGAGGCCACGGACAGGGCGTTATAGAAGGTGCCGGGCATCCCGGTGGTGGTCATGCTCACATCCCCGGCGTACAGGTACTGCGTGGGGTTGTAGCTGTTTTCCATCCATGCGCCGGAGTTTCCGGCGGACATGGTGGCCACAATGCCGCTGTCGGCCAGGCTGTCCAGGATGGCTTGATACGTATCGTCGGAATTCCGGCTGTAGCCGGGGCTGCCGGAGCCCAGGGACAGGTTTACGGCGTCGCAGCCCAACACAACGGCGTCTTCGATGGCGGCCATATAGTCTGAATCGTATGCGCCGCCGGCTTGGCCGAAGACCTTCATGGTGATGATTTGGGCGTCCGGGGCGACGCCCTGTACGTGTACGGCTTCCAAGGCGGGGGAGAAGGTGCCGTCCTCGTTGGGGATGTAGGCGTTTGCCGCCGCGATCCCGGCTACGTGGGAACCGTGTTCTGTTTGGCCGTCGTGGTCATGGGTGATATCCAGGGTCCGGTCGATATAATTGAAGCCGAAAGGCAGCTTGTCGCTGACGAATAGATCCTCCGCCGTGTAATGTTTGGCAGATACGGTGTCGGCGATGTTCAGCTGCTCCAAAACATCTGCAATTTTTGCCGCGTCCAAAAGGTCCAGCTCCTGCAGGTAGGACTCTGTGCTCTTCCCCTCCAGCTGGGCGCGGCGGGCCAGGGCGTAGTGCAAACCGGCGTCGGAAAAGGACTGGTGGTCGGTGTCCGTGCCGGTGTCGATGACGGCGATCCGGGAGCCCGCTCCGGTATATCCGGCGGACCAGGCGGCGGAGGAGCCGATCATTTCCGAGGAAGTGGACATATCCGGATCGGCGGTGTCTGTGGAGACCACGTCGGGCGTGTACCGGGTTTCCAGGATGACCTTTTCCACACCGGGCAGAGAGGCAATCTGTTCCATCTGCCCGTATTCCACCTGGGCGGAGATGAGATTGGCCGCCAGGGTCAGATTCCAGACAATATCCAGCGCTTCGCCGGTGACCGCCTGAATCTGTGCGGCGACCTGGTCCTGACGGGCCTGCAATTTCTCGCGGTAAGACATCGCTCCGGCGTTCCCGGCAATATTTTCCGGGTCGAAGCCTGCTTCCAGGGTGGAGGCCTCCTCCAGCACGATGGATACGCGGACCAGCTCCGTATCCGCAGGGCGTGGCGAGGCGGGCGCATCGCCGACTTGGGATTCTTGGAGCGTTCCGTCCACGGCGGCGCGGTCCGTCTGTTGGAAGGAGAGCGCGGTGGCGTCTGTGCCCACAGCCCGGATGGGGACTGCAAAGCTGCACAGCATGGCCGCAATCAGCAGCCAGGAGAGGAAACGGGTGGTCGGATACGTTTTTTTCATACTGCTTTCTCCTTTGTTCGTTTTTGGGGGAAAAGACCCGGCAGCACGTGCCCCAGCTGCTGCACCGTTTGCTTTTCCTATATTACGCGTTCGCGCAATATATATAAGATATACAACTAGTATACGAGGGCACGGTGGCTTTGTCAAGTTAAATAATTAGGAGACCGGCAAAAAAAAGAGACACCGCAGCAAGGCTAGGCTGTTGCGGTGTCCTGAAGTGAAATTTCGGGATTTCATTTTGTTTCAGATGCATACCAATTCGCGCCGACTTTGGCGCAACCGATACAGGCGGGGCGCCGGATCATAAGAAAAAACGGTGTGCGCCCTATGGAGGGGCAGCACACCGTCTTTTCTTGTGGGGGTTTAATTGCGCAGAATGGATAGACAAGACGGCCGATCCGTTTCAGCGCTCGGCCGCACGCTTTCTCAATTTCAACCGGTCTAAAACCCAAAATGTAACCGGCTTAAAAATGACGAAAAGAGCATATCCGGCCATTCCGCCGGCTACATTTGTGATTAAGTCCGTAATATCTGATGATCTGTAATCGTTGATCAGCGGCTGAAGAATTTCGATACCAAAGCTCATCAGAAAGCAGAAAAATACGGTTCTTAGAAATTTTCCGTTTCCTTTTTGAGTCAATGGAAATAGAAATCCGAACGGCACGGTCATCATAACATTTAATATGACCTGCCTGAGAAAATCGCCTCTTCCCTCTAAAACATCAACAAACGGCACCAAATTCATGGGAGTATATGGATGGTTTAAAACTGACGGAATAGAGGTGATTACCGGCATCAAGGTGAAGTATAGCACAAAGGATAAATATACGTACATGAGCGTGTTGACAAGCAACATGCCGTTTCCCTTGCGTTTCCACTTTCTAAAAAAGACAAAGGCATATAATAAAGCCAATGCCGCAAAATCCATTAAGTATTTCATAGCAGTCCATTCTTTTTTGGGTTTTTCTCTGATTTTCGCCTCCGTTGCGGCGTGGGATGTTTCGGCAAGTCCGGCTTCTCCCCCAGCTTTTTCAGCCGCTTCCGGGTCGCTGTCCGGGCACAGCGGCTGATGTCCTTACCTTGCCCCTCATAGCGACTGAAAGCGGACTTGGAGAGGTGGGGTTCTTCCGCAAGCCGCTCCAAGCGGTCCGCCTGGGTTGCTCCGAAAATCAAACTTCTGATTTTAGGAGCGAATACATCTTCATGTCGATCACGCTTCCGTTCTTGACCGCGTTGCTGCGCAAGGTGCCTTCATACTGAAACCCTGCTTTTTCCAGTACGCGACAGGATGCGGCGTTGAAGGCAAAGGGCTCTGCATAAATGCGGAGAATGTCGCTGTTGTCGAAAACATACCGGCAGATTTGTCGGACGGCCTTCGTCATCAGGCCTTTTCCCCAATACGCTTCCGCGATGTAATATCCTAATTCCGCCGTCCGTCTGTGAATGTTCCCTTGACGGAAAACGCCGATGCTGCCGATTACTTTGCCTTCGGTTGTGATAGCAAAGGCAAATGTTTCATTTGCGTCTGCAGAAAGCATGGCGGAAATAAAATCCAGCCCGTCTTGCTCGGTATAGGGGTAGGGCAAGCCGTCTCGGAGATTGTCGTGTATTTTTGCATTGGAAAGAACCGCAGATAGGTCTTTTGCATCTGCCGGATCCCATTTCCTGATTCTGCAATCCATGTTTACCAACCTTCTTGTCTACTGCTGTTTTGTCGCTTCATCTTTGGTGGACAGCGCCGGAAAAACAGAATGACCGCCTCAAAGGAAGATCCGGCGGGGGGACGATTTACGGCTGCAGCAGGACGCTGCACACCGTGTCGCAGAGATGGGTGACGGCGTCCCGGTTTAAGTCATAGTAAATCCGGCTCTCCCCCCGCCTGGCCCGTACCAGACCGGCGTCCAGCAGCAGGCCCATGTGCCGGGAGATGGTGGCGGTGGTGAGATTCATCTCTCTGGCCAGCTCCTGACAGTAGGAGCTGGCGTGGGAGAGGCGGCGGAGGATTTCAAATTTGCTCCGGTCGCTGACGACCTTCAGAAGATTGCAAATGGCTTCATCGGTCATTTGCAACCGGTTTATTTGGAAGTTCTCATGGATCAGGACGCCGATGTAAACCTGACGGAAGTTTTTTCCCTCCAGGGTTCCGTAGGTGTAGATCATCTCATTGGCGGCCAGCATGCTTAGGTTGATGTAGGTATCCAGACCGTCTGCCGGGACCGACTGGTTGGTCAGCTGTTCCAGCAGGTCCGGGAAGTCGTGAACCTGGAAGTACTGCTCCCAGTGATCGTAGCTCTCCTGGGCCACAGGCAGAAAAGCCTCCATGGCGGCCTCCAGCCGGGCCGCAACCGGGCGCAACAGGGCGGTTAATTCCTGAAAGGCCTCGGGAAAACGGCGCAGGATCTTATAAATCTTCCAGCGGTATTGCTCCTCGATGGCGATTTGGTCCAGCTGGTCCAACAAATCCGGGACGGGCTCCTCCGGCTTAGGAGGCCGGAGGCTCATGCCGCCGCTGTTTACATCAAACAAAATGTAGGGCCCTGAGAGCTGGGCCAGAGCGGCCGACCGGGTCCGGTCCAGGGATTCCTGAAATCCCGTGACCCGGATGTCCAAAAAGCTGTATATCATCAGCTTAGCCAGGCACATATTCTGCCATTTGCTCTCGGTCTCCCACCGCTGGAAGTAGTAGGACAGCCGGGGCGTCTCGGGCAGCTCGCGACAGGCGGCGTCGACCAGCTTGGAGAGCTGGGAGCAAAGCAGCTCCATCCGGCTTCGCTGGGCGCCGGTGAGCTTTTGCCCGTACTTCAGCAGCATATCCCGCTTCTTTTGCTCCAGGGTGATCCCGTTTACTTTTTGATAGATCGCCTCAACTGTTTCGTATAAAATAACCGGCTTCCGTAATATCGACACATGCATGCTTTCCCCTCCCGTTTCATGGTTACAACATAAACGCCGCCGGGCCAAATGTCAAGAAAAATTCCGCACCGGCATCCCGGCGCACGGCCGGAACTCGGCGGCGGGCTGGAAGGAGGAGGAAAAGAAAGGTAAATTTTTCCAGAAATTGCTTGTAAAGAAAGTCGTGTTTTGATACAATTACGGCAGTGAGGTGGGAAGCAACAGAGAGATTCGGGACTTTTGCAAGATGAGTCTAGCTGTTTCTCAACCATCATAAATATTAATTAAAGGAGAAGGAACATGAAAATTAAAAAAACCGCGGCAAAGCTGACGGCCTTCCTCCTTGCGGTGTGTATGCTGGGGACAACAGCACTGGCTTACGACGGCGTTTACACCGACAAGGACGGCAATATCAGCTATGAGCCCTACGAGCAGGGGACCTATTCCAACGGCGGCTATACCATCGACAAGGTCTCTCATCCCACCCTGGGCGCCGGAGAGGTGGACGGCATCCTGACCGGGGATGAGCAGGACCGGGGCCAGAGCTACTCCTGGTCTATGGCGGAGGCCGGCGACTATGTGTACATCGGCACCTGCTACAACTCCACCTATTACATCTATCACAACAACGTCAAAACCACGCTCCAGGGCATGCAGAACTCCGGCCTGCTGGATGCGGACCTGGATGCGGGCAAGCTGGCCGACGAGATTGTTCAGGTGGCCTTCGGCGTGGACACCTTTGATTCCACCCTGATGGCCGACTGGACGCCGGTCATTATGGCGGTCAACAAGTACACGGGGGAAGCCGAGGTTATCTTCCGGGAGCGGGATGTCTGGAGCCGGTATCCCGAGATGTTCCCGGGCTACGCGCCCGGCATGGCGGTGAAAAACTATCTGTCCGGCTACCGGATGGTCTTTGAATTCCAGGGGAAGCTGTACTTTGCCGGTATGGGTACTCCCACGGCCACGCTGGTGGAAATCGATCCGGCGACCAATGAGGCCGACATTGTATATTACAACATCAATATGACCCGGGGCGTTGCCAACGGCGTCCATGGTCTGCTGGTTTACGACGGCGAGATTCTCATGTGCCTGGCCACGGACAATTATGACGGCAACGGGACGCCCGGCGGCATCATTGTGGCCAGCTCGGATCCCGGCGCGTCTCTGGAGAGCTGGCGGGTCATTGCCGACCAGGATGATTTTGAGGGCTTGCCGGCTGTGATGCAGATCGACGGCTTAAACGGCGGCGGCATTTGGGATATCATCGAGTACAACGGCAAGCTGTATGTGACGGTGGTGACGGACAAGACGGACCCTGAGACCGGCGAGACCAACAAGCAGGGCTTTGCCATGTACCGGGGCGAAAAGCAGGCCGACGGCTCGTTCACCTGGAGCCAGGTGATCGGCGACCACAGCGCGTACGGCTTCGGCCTGGGCATCAACTACTCCATGGCCTGCAACCTGTGGGTCTATGACGGCTACCTGTACCTGGGGACCTACAACGACCCCATGCTGGACCTGGCGGCCGTGCCGGCCTCCGGCAATTTCGAGCACCTGTACAATGATTTGGACCACTCCATTTATCTGTACCGGATGGACGCAGAGGAGAATTTTGAGCAAATCGGCGGCAAAGATGACAATCCCTATTTCCCGGACGGCCCTCTTGGGAACCTGGGCGCCGGTTTGGGCAATCACTCCAACCAATACGTCTGGCGCTTCGGCGTCCACAATGGAGAGCTGTACATCGGCACCTACGACACCTCCACCCTGACCTATATGTTTACCCAGCTCACAGACGGGCAGGTGGAGAATATGGATTACGAGGACATCAGCGGACGGGCGGATTTGCTGGAGGATCTCCTGCTTCAGATTTTAGGTCAGGAGGAAAATCCGTATCTGGCTGCGTTTTTGAAGGCGGCGCTGTTCCACGACGGGATGTTCGACCTGTTCCAGAGCCTGTCCGGCTTTGCCACCGACATGTCCACGGATTGGAACCCGGTGCCGGAGTACCGGGAGGGTCTGGAGGACTACGAGGCCTTTAAGGAGAAGCTGCGCAATGCCCTGGATCAGCTGATGGGGCAGTCTGATTTCCTGCAGGAATACGCCGCCGCCAATGGAACGACCGTGGCGGAGCTGATGACGGCCCAGGGCGTCGAGACCCGGGGCGCCGTTGCGGACCGGCTGAAGGAAATGCTCCGGAAGCAGCTGGAAAAGCTGCTGGACGGCTGCGACACGGTGTTTTACGACACCACCATTCACAATTTTGTGTACTACTTCGGCGTAAATTACTACGCCCAGCAGTGTGAACGAGGCTTCGACCTGCTGGTTTCCAACGACGGCGTCCACTTTGACGCCATCACCCGGGACGGCTTCGGCGACGAGGCCAACCACGGCCTGCGGACCATCTGCTCGACGGACCAGGGCGTCTTCCTGGGCACGGCCAATCCGTTTTACGGGACCCAGCTGTGGCGGATGTACAGCAGCGCGGACGGAACCTGCGACGGGACGGAAGACTGCCCCAGCAGCGCCTTTGTGGACCTGAACACCCGGGCCTGGTACCATCTCTACACGGATTATGTCATCTCCAACGGCCTGATGCAGGGCGTGGGCGACGCCGTGTTTGCGCCCGGCCGGGGCATGACCCGGGGCATGGTGGTCACCACCTTGTACCGGCTGGCCGGTTCGCCGGAGGTGGACGGAGCCGCGACCTTCCAGGATCTCCGCAGCGGCGCATACTACACCGATGCCGTTGCATGGGCGGAAGCCTGCGGCATCGCCGAGGGCGTCACAGAAGAACGGTTTGCGCCGGACCGGCGGGTGACGCGGGAGCAGGCGGCGGTCTTTGTCTACCGCTATGTCACGCAATATCTGGATCAGGAGGCAGAGGCGGGCGCCGATTTGTCCGACTTTACCGATGGAAGCCGGGTTTCGGCCTTCGCCCTGGAGGCGCTGTCCTGGGCCAACGGGCAGGAACTGATGCAAGGCTACGGCGACGGTTACATCGGACCGAAGGACACCGTAACCCGCGCCCAGATGGCAAAGCTGCTGACTGTGTTGGCCGAGCGTTTCTAACCATATCCGTTTGCAAGATCTGCGGTAAACAGCTTTGCCGCAGATCTTGTTTTTTTGTTCCCAATATTTTTAGGGTTATGTGGCCGGGAAGATGCTTAAAATAGGAAATTTTTTAAATTTTCTCTTACATTTTTCGGAAAAACGTGGTAAAATGAAAAAGAAGAGGGCGCTTTTCCGGCGCCGGGGGTACGGAATTTGAAAGCTGTGAGGCATGTATGATGTATCAGGTTGGAGCATGGATTGTGTATGGAGGCGCCGGCGTGTGCCGGGTGGCCGGTGTGGAACCCCTCGGGAACGGGCAGCTGTATTACCGGCTGGAACCGCTGTATCAAACCTGCAAAATTTTTACGCCGGTGGACAATCCCAAGGTAATCATGCGCCCCCTTGTGAGCCGCCGGGAGGCGGAGGCGCTCATCGACCGGATTCCCGATCTCCAGCCGGAGGCCTATTACAACAAGGTGCTGCGGGAGCTGACGGAGCACTACGACACGATATTAAAAACCTACGATTGCGAGGCGCTTTTGAAGCTCACCATGTCCATTTACGCCAAGAAGCAGGAGGCGCAGGGGCATAAGCGGCGGCTGGGCGCGGTGGATGAGAGCTTTCTCCGCAGGGCGGAGGAGCTGCTGTTCACGGAGCTGGCGGCGGCTCTGGGGCTGGAGCGGGACCAGGTGCAGCCCTATATTGCCGCCCGGGTAGAGGCCGTCCGGCAAAAGCGGGCGGGCGGTTCCGGGTGACGGGACTTTGGATAAAAGCCGTTTGGCAGTGGAAAGAAAATTTGCCGGAGAAAGCCGCCTCAAAGCGATCTGTCGAGATCGGAAGAGGCGGCTTTTTTGGTCGGCTCCGAAAGGGAACGGGCGGCGGCATGGGCGTTCCTTCCGGTTTTCCCAGGGGGGAATTACAAAATGTTGTAGTAATAGGGCTTTTCCGCGTCCGCCATGGCGCGGACCTGCTGGGCCAGGGCCAGGCAGCTCTGTGCGAATTCCGCTTCTTCTCCTAATTGAAACCAAGCCTGCAGGTCTGTAAAGCCCTGATCGATGTCCTCCAGGCGCTGGTGGTCGACCAGGGAGGCGGATAACCCGCGGTGCTGCTCCCAGGTGCGGTGGGCTGCCTCCACCTGCTCTGCGGCGGCCTGCAGGTTATCCCTTTCGGCCTGCTCCCAGGCGGACTCCAGCAGAGCGGCCACCTGGTCCGACGTGCGGTCCATGGTCCACGAGGCGCCCAGGCAAAGGACCAGAAGAACAGCCAGGATTCCAATTCCCAGTGTCAAATGCTTCACCCCTTTTCCTCCTTCCGTACGAAGTACACGGCGCCCTTCCGGTCCACGGTGAGCAGGTAGGTTTGCTGCAGCGGACAGTTCCGGCTGCGCAGCTCATGGCCCAACCAGGCCCGGTCCCGGCCCGCTACGGTCAGATTTTTTTCCAGAAGACGGCCGTCGGAGACGATGGTCACAGGCAGACACTGCTCTGTAGCCTGCAATCCTGCGTCTTTGGCAGAGGCCGGTTGATACTGGGGATAGGGAAAGACGGAGATTTGGCCGTTCGTCTCCAAAATGGCGTACTGAACCTGGCTGAGGTCCAGCACCTCCCGCTCCCGCAGGTGTTCGGTCAGCTCGTCTAAGGTGATGCGGGCCCGGCGAAGGTTGGTCTGGTCGATGGTTCCCTCGGAAATCAGGATGACCGGCTTGCCGCACAGCAGCCGTCGGAAGGAAATAAACCGCATGGAGGCGACGGCTAAAATCAGCTGGACGCCCAAAACGGTTAAAATGGGAACCAAACCCGACAGAAGGGGGATGCCGCTGTCCTGCATGGGGATGGACGCCAGGTTGGCAATGAGCATGGTCACCACAAATTCCGCCGGCTCCATCTCTCCGATTTGCCGTTTTCCCATGAGCCGTACCACCAAAATGAGGATCAGATATAAAAAAATGGTTCTCAAATAGGATAAAATCATAAATTCCACACCTCGAGGCTAGCTTACCCGAGAGGTGTGGAATTTATCACATGCCATGGTATGCCGGAGACGAATGCACCCTTGCAGGGGGCAAGCTCAATTTTGAGATACGTCGTGGGGAGGGTCGGGAGGCGGCGAACCGGCTTTGGCCCTCTTTCGCAGGCGCCGGACCAGGAGGAACAGCAGCAACGCCAGAAGGGCCAAGGGAACCCAATAGGGAGTCCCCGCCGCGAGGAACACCAAAAGGGAGGCCAGGCCGCTTCCCAGGGAGGAAAGGTTTTCCCGGAAGCCGTCGGTGATTTTTTCCCAGATGGTCGGCTGTTCCGTTGGGGTCAGCTTTTGGACCTCCTCCACGGCCAGGTACACCGTACTGTAGGAGACCAGATTGTCGTAAAGCTTCAGCTGGGAGCCGGTGCTCTCCAACTGATACCGGACCTCCGTGAGCCGACTCTCGACGGCCAAGAGATCCTCCATGGTTTCCGCCTGTTCCATGAGCGCCATCAGCCGGTCCCGCTCCGTTTCCAGCGCGGCCATACGGCTTTCGGTATCGGCATAGGTGAGGGTGATGTCCTCTGCCGTTTCCCGAGAGCGGAGGATGTGGGAGAGCTCTGAAATCCGGCCGACAAAGGTTTGCAGCTGCTCCGCCGGAATGCGAATGGTGAGATCGGCCCGGCGGGCTTGGGCTTGGTCGGAGGCGTTTCCGTAGTCGGCCTCCTGACTTTCCACGTAACCGCCCAGCTGGGTCGTGTGGCTGGAGACCTGCTCCATCAGCCCGGAGAAGTTTTCGGTTTCCGCCGTGAGCCAGACGGTTCGGATGAGCTTGCGGCCGGGATCCGAGGGCATCGAGACGGAGTGGGAGTCGGCTGCGGTTTCCTCTCCGGCGGCTGCTTCTGTGGACAAACCGGGCGCGGCTTCTGCCGGAGGCTGCATATCGCCTGCCGAGCCCGCCGAGTTGCTGCTGCAGCCGGCCAAAAGGACCAGAATCCAAAACAGCGCGAAAAATGCCGTACGTTTCATGCCGAGCACCTGCCTTTTCTAAAATAAGTCTGCTACTAAAGTAGACGGAAAAAGCGACGGCTGGGTTGCGCCCGGCTGCGGACCGAAACACGAAGAAAGGGCGCTTTGTGTACGGGGATTTATGTTGTGGAACGATGTTCTTCCTCCTCGGGTGAATCCGTTTCGCACCGGATGGCGACGGCGCCGGAGAAATTTTCTCCTGTGATGCCCACATAGGCGCTTTTTCCCGCGATCTCGATGGTTCCCGTATAGTCCCCGGTTTCGGAAAGAAGAACCGTCGGCTCCTCCGAGCCGGAATAGACCAGCACCGACGCATGGCCCTGTTCCACGGTGAGAGAGCAGCGGACGGTGAGAACGTTTCCCGCCGTCCGGTCCAGGGCGGTTCCGCCGAAAAGCAACTCGGTGTCTGAAAAGCAATCGTAGGCGGCGGTATAGGAGCCGGTGTAGGAGTCTTCCCCCGGCGTCTTGACGCCGGTCAGATCCCCGGCGCCGGTCAAAGCGTATTTGCCCCAGTGCTGAAGCATGCGGTTGTAGCCGTCCAGAACGGCGTCCTTGCTGCAGCCCGCCGAATGGAGGACCATGCAAAGGGACAACGCGGCGGCGGCCAAAATCCCTCCCTTTTTCACACAGAGCCCTCCCTAAAACAAGCCCGAGAGGGCCAGACCGACGATCCCCACCGCCCCTGCGGCGTAGATGCCGTGTATGACGGTGCAGATCTGCATCCACCTGTTTTTCACGTGCCATTTGGTGTAAGCGAGCACGCAGAACACGCCGGAGCAGATCATAAGGGCGGCGTAGCTGTAAATGAGGATCCCCGCCGCCGGGGATTCCAGGGCCCAGTCCAAGGTGCGCAGAGGCAGAATGGTCCAGGGGATGGGGAGCATGACGGTGGCAATTGCCGTACAAACTTTGTTTTTCATACTAGTTATCTCCTTTCTGCTGCGCCGAAACGGGCGCAGGTGATGAGCAGCGCCAGGACCGTGATGCAAAGGGCGGCGGGAAGCCAGGGCAACCAATCGATTTGCGATTCGTACATCCCCTGGGCCACGGTCCCATACTCTACCATCAGCAGGTAAAATGGGTAGCTCATAGGGTCCAGAAACCAGATCTTGGTGTTCAGGATGAAAACAGAGGGCACAATGGAGGCAAGACCGATCCCCACGGAAAAAACCGGCGTCTGAAGCAGGTTTGCAATCATCCAGAACACTGCGGCCATGGGAATGGCTCCGGCGTAGAGGCGCAATGCAAATCCGCAGACAAAAAGGGGCTCCAGAATCAGGGGATAGCTCTGGGCCTGCGACGCCAGCGCGGCGCTGAGGAAATAGGCGGCCACGGTCATCCCCATTTGCCCAAAGGCCAGGATCACCAGCACCGTAAATTTGGCGAGGCACAGCGCCCCGGGGCGCACCGGGAGGGACAGCATTTTCAGCATGCCTTTGCCGGACCGCTCGGTTTGGGTGAGCAGTACGGTACAGATGACCAGCGATGCGGGAATCATAAACCAGGTCATCCCCATAAATCCCTGAATCAGGAAATTGTGCTCCGGCGTGATGGGGATTCCCCGGGTGTCGAAGTTCATGGCGGCGTTGACGATGCTGGGAATCCACATGATGAGGACCGGAACCAGCAGAATCAGCAGGATTTTCGAACGCCGGATTTTCTTCAGCTCGATGCCCACCAGGGAGAAGAAACTCATGCCCGACACCTCCCGACCTTTTGATACAGCAGCGCCAAGAGCCCCAGCGCGCCGGTCTGCACCCCGCAAACGACCAAAAAGAGGGGAACGCGGTGGTGGTCCATGGCTGCGGTCAGGGTTTGATAGGGGGAGCTGAAGGGGAGCAGGCTCAGAACCGGGTGCTCCTGGGGGAAGATGGACAGGGAAAACACCAGAATCACGCCCACGCCCAGGGACACCCACATATTTTTACAGGCGGAGGCGATTCCCAGCATCAGCATCACCGTGGGAAGCGTGACGAACCACTGAAAGCCTGCCGTGCCCAGAAGCGCCCCGACGGACACCTCATAGGCGGGGAACCAATGCCGGGCGCACCCGGCCAGCGCGGCGGTCTCTATGGCGACCATGGAGGCCAGCGCCAGGGCGGCAAGGACAAATTTCCACCCGAACAGCCGCCCCGTCCGGACGGGCAGCAGCTCCATTTTTTGCGCCCCGTTGTCCGCGTACTCCGTGTGGTACATGATGCAGGCGCCGCAGATGGAGACCAGGATGTTGAGCATGGCCATCATCTGCCAGTTGGCGTCCAACAAAACGGCGAGGGGGCTGCCGGGGAGCGAGGTGAAGGCTTCCGGACGAACCAGCATATTCACCAGGGGGAACGCGGCGGCCAGCAGCCCGCCTGCGGGAAAAGCGATCAAATACCCGGTGCGTTTCAATTTTTTGGTTTCGAGACAGAGGGTCATCTCCTTGCGCCTGCCTTTCGGTTGTCTTCCTCAATGAGGGCGAGAAAGGTGTTTTCCAGATGGTCGGTGGGCAGTCCGGCGGCTCGGGCGACGGATTTCAGGTCCTCCATGGTCCCTTCAAACAGCAGGCGGCCGTGGTTGAGAATCCCAACGTCGTCCGCCGTCAGCTCCACTTCCGCAAGCAGGTGGGAGGAGACCAGCACCGTGCAGTCAAACTGCCGGGGGAGGGACTGAATCAAGGTGCGGATTTCATGAATGCCCACGGGATCCAACCCGTTGGTGGGTTCGTCCAAAATCAAAATCGGAGGCTGTCCGATGAGGGCCCCGGCCAGTCCCAGCCGCTGCTTCATCCCGAGGGAGTATTGTTTGGCTTGGCGCTTGCGAAACGGGGTTAGGCCCACCAGCTCCAAAGCGTCGGCGACGCTGCTTTTGGGTAAGCCGAGGATTTTACGGATGATCTCCAGATTTTCCTCTCCGGTCAGGTTGCCGTAGAAGGCGGGCGCTTCCAAAAAGGAGCCCACCTCCCGTAGGATGGCAATCCGGTCCGGAGGATTGGTTTTTCCGTCTATGCGGAAGCTCCCCTCCGTGGGGCGGGTCAAGCCCAGCAGCATTTTCATGGTGGTGGATTTTCCCGCGCCGTTTGGGCCGAGGAAACCGTAAATGCGGCCCTTGCGGACGTGGAGATTCAAATGAGAGACGGCTGTGAAGTCCCCGTAGGTTTTTGTGAGGTTTTGGGTCTCGATTATATTCACGTTTTTGCGCTCCTTTCCTGTTCTGGGTCCAGTATAGCGCAACAACCTTGCAGGAACCTTCCGCCTTCCTTACGGCTGCCTTACATTTTGCAAAATACCCGGGCAGGCTCCGTCCCTTTGTGCTATAATGGCAGCCGGGAGGAAGCAATATGGACTACAGCTATTTGAAACAGAAAAAAATTCTCCTCGTGGACGACGAGGAGGAGATTCTCACCATGGTAACCGGGTTTTTACGGGAGGACGGTTATACGCAGATTCGCACGGCGTCTACCGTGGCCGACGCCCTTTCGGTGTGGAGGCAGTGGGAGCCGGAGCTTGCGGTTCTGGACGTGATGCTGCCGGATGGAGACGGCTTCTCTCTGTTCCAACAGGTGCGGACATGGGCGGAGAGCCCGGTGCTGTTTCTCACCGCGCGGGGGGAGGATGAGGATAGAATTCGCGGCCTGGGCCTGGGCGCCGACGATTATCTGGTGAAGCCGTTTTTGCCCAAGGAGCTGCTGCTGCGCATTGGAATGATCCTGCGCCGGTATTACAGGCAGGAGCAGCCCCTGGTGCAGCTGGCCGGGAGCCGGATTGATTTTTCCCGGGCGGAGGTTGTAAAAGAGGGCAGGCGTTTCCCTCTGACGGCGAAGGAGCATGAGATCCTCCAGACGCTTTGCCGGAACGCCGGAAGGATTGTAACCATCGACCAGCTTTGCCAGGCCGTATGGGGGGAGAATCCCTTCGGTTATGAGAACAGCCTGATGGCGCATATCCGCCGGATTCGGGAAAAAATAGAACGAAACCCGTCTAAGCCGGTGTCGTTGCTGACGGTCAAGGGCCTGGGGTATAAGCTGGTACTGGAGGGAAAGTAGCATGCGCAGCGTGGCGAAGCTGACCCGCCGCTTTGTGGGGATTTTGTCGTTGAGCACCCTCCTTCTGTTGGCGGTGAATTTGGTGATTTTGGTGGTGCTGGCCGCCTATCAAACTCCGGGGGCCGGGCCGTGGACAACGGCCGGAGAAGCCGCCCGGGCTCTGCGCCGGGGGCCGGACGGCTATGTCCTGGGGGAGGACATGACGAGGACCCTAAAAGAGGAAAACGCCTGGGCCGTCTATATTGACGACGACACCATGGAGGTTCTCTGGCACACGGAGAATTTGCCGGAGGAAATCCCCCTGCAATATACCGTGTCCGATATTTCCCGCTTGACCCGGGGGTATGTGGCGGATTATCCCACCTTCACGGGAAGCGGGGAAGACGGACTGATGGTGGTGGGATTTCCCAAGGACCGTTACTGGAAGCTGATGAATCCCTCCTGGGATTACTACTTTATCAAAAATGCTCCGGCGATTGCTCTGTCGGTGCTGGGGATCAATGTGGCGGTCATTTTTCTCATCTATATCCTGGCGAACGCCAAGCTGCTTCGCTCGGTGACCCCCATTGCAAACGGCGTGCAGGCGCTGCCCACCCAAGAGCCGGTATATGTGAAAGAAAGGGGGCTTCTGTCCGATCTGGCAAAGGACATCAATCAAACGGCGGAGATCCTCCGGTCCCAGCGGGCGGACCTGCGCAAAAAGGAGACGGCGCGGGCGGACTGGATCTCCGGGGTTTCCCACGACATCCGCACGCCCCTTTCCATGGTGATGGGCTACGCCGGGCAGCTGGAGGACGATCCGGACCTGTCGGGGGAGACCAGACGGAAGGCGTCCGTCATCCGGCAGCAGAGCACGAAAATCAAGAACCTGATTCACGACCTGAATTTGGCCTCCAAGCTGGAATACAACATGCAGCCCCTGCATCCCCAGCCGGTGAACCTGATTGCCGTAGCCCGGCAGTGCGCGGCGGATTTTCTCAACGCGGATTTGGAGGGAAAGTATCCCTTGCAGTGGCGGGCCCCGGAGCATATCCCGGCCTGCATCCTGCAGGGAGATCCCAATTTGCTGCACCGGGCCCTGGAAAACCTCCTGCACAACGCCCAGTCCCACAATCCGGACGGCTGCCGGATCACGCTGGAGGTTTCTGTCAAGGCGGGGGCGTGCTGCATCGCGGTGTCCGACGACGGGGTGGGAATGACCGGCAAGCAGCTGGAAAAGCTGCAAAATACCCCCCACTACATGATGAACGACGCCGGAATTGCAGAGCCGCGCCACGGCTTAGGGCTTCTGATTGTCCAGCAAATTGTGCGGGCCCATCATGGAACTACCCGCTTTTCCTCCGTGCACCCCCATGGATTTTGCGTCGCAATCCAAATCCCCCTTTCCCCGTGAAAAACAGCGGGCTCGAAGACGCGCCCCCATCAAGCAGCATGGCTCCGGCATATCCGGCTTTGGCTGTGCCGTTTCCGCTCGGGAAAACTCTCTGTTTCCACGGGCTTGGAATTGTGGTAGAATGGAACCGGCAGGTATGATGTACGCTGGGAATTTCAGAATGCCTCCGGCGAATGCGCGTTGCGCCGGTGAAACGTAACGTGCCGCTTGTCAGGCGGACGAGGCGGGAGGACGGCGGGATCCATGGCGGAACGCCGGAAAAATCCCCGCCCACCGAGGGGAAGTAAGAGCGCGAAAAATTGGAATTTTGGCAGGAGGGATTTCTTCGTGATTACAATACGCATCATTACGAAAGAGCACCAACAGGATATCCACATCCGGAACGAGCCGTTTTCGATTTGGGGGCGGATGATTCCGTCCTACGTAGACAGAAAATGGGGATATTCCGTGGAAGAATTCAGCCGTGAGCAGGTCACCGAAATGTGCTTCCCGGATGAGGACTACGATTATGATCGTATGTGCCGGAACAGCGTTTTTGTCGGGGCCTATGACGGGGACAAATGCGTTGGGCTCGCCGTATTTCAGGATTTCTTTTTCCAATACATGTACCTTTACGATTTGAAGGTTTGCAAAGCATATAGGAAGCAGAGGATTGCAACCAAGCTGATTGAGGAAGGACTGAGGATCGCGGTCGAAAGAGGCTACCGTGGAATATATACCCAGGGTCAGGACAATAATCTCTCGGCCTGTCTGTTCTACTTAAATGTGGGGTTCCACATCGGAGGCTTGGACACAAATGTCTATCGGGGAACCAAACAGGAGGGGAAATCCGATATCCTCTTTTATATGGATTCCCAATAAAAGGCGATCTCTGCCCATGGATGGTTCAGGCGGGAAAACCCGAGCATGGTTTTCCCGCCTATTTCAATTTGGAACAGGATTTGTGCCCGTTCCGCAGGACGGTGGGGGTAAGCCGCTCATTTCTGCGGGGGCTGCTCCGGGGACCAGGTCCGGCACAGCTCCAGCTTTTTGGCCCGGGGCAGAGCCTGGATGGCCTGTTCCCGGCGCAGAGCGCTGCCGTGATCGGGGCATACCTCTTGGTAGACCGGCACGACGGGGCCCCGGCCCCGGGTGTATTTGGCGCCCCGACCCCGGTTATGGGCGGCCAGGCGGCGGGAGAAGTGGTTGGTGATGCCGGTGTACAAGGTGCCGTCCCGGCACTGTAAAATATAGACGATCCACATGGAAGGCTCCTTTTGCTTCCGGCGGGGGCGGCGCGGGTCCCGGAGCAGCCGGGACGGGGCGCCCGTCTCCGCCGGATCAGGTGAAATTTTGCGGGGGATGCCGTGATTCTAACATGAAATCTCCTGCAAAGAAAGAAAAAACTGCATGGATGACCAATAGGAGGTGTAAACTAAAGCCGACCGGCGGCGCGGAGCGGCTGAAAAACCGGGGGAATTTTGTTCAAAAAATATTTATAATCCGCCCCTTGACAAGGAGGGGTTCGGGTTGTATAGTTAGCTTAGCACTCGAGAGGAAGGAGTGCTAACAGGAGGCGATTGCATGGAGTTGACCCAGCGGAAGAAGCAGGTGTTACAGACGGTGGTGGACCTGTATATCCGCACAGCCGAGCCGGTGGGCTCGAAGGCGGTTGCAGCCATGCCGGGGATGAATTACTCCTCCGCTACCATTCGCAACGAATTGGCGGATCTGACGACCATGGGCCTTCTGGAGCAGCCCCATACCTCCGCCGGGCGGATTCCCTCTCCTGCGGGGTACCGGCTGTATGTGGATGAGCTGATGCAGGGCTACAAGCTCAGCGTGGATGAGACCAAGGACCTGAAAAATGCCATGGAGCTGAAAATGCAGGAGTTCGACAAGGTTCTGGACAAGGTGGCCAGACTGGTCTCTCAGGCCACGGACCTGCCCGCTTATACGGTGGCCGCCCGTCCGGGCGCGGCTACGGTGAAGCGGTTTGAGATCCTCATGGCGGAGGCCGGGAGCTTCATCCTGGTGGTCATGACCAACGGCGACGTGGTGAAAAACAAGCTGATCAAGCTGCCGCTGCATGTGACGGAGGCGGATCTGAAGCTTCTGAGCGCCGTGCTCAACGCCAGCATGACCGGGCTCAGCGCCCAAGAGCTGACGGCGGAGCTGCTGGAGCGTGTGACGCAAAACGCCGGCGCGGCGGCCGGTCTGGTGCCGGTGATCCTGGACTTTACCAACGAGGTCCTGCGGGGCCAGCAAGACGGCTCGGTTGCCTTGCGGGGCCAGGTCCGGCTTTTGCATCAGCCGGAGTACCAAGATGTGGAAAAGGCCCAGGAGGTTTTGAGCAGCCTGGATGAGGAGACCATTTCCCACCTGCCCGCTGTGATGGGGGGAGAAAAGACCCAGATTCTGGTGGGACCGGAAAACGTGGCCCAGGAGCTGAGAGACACGTCGGTTGTGATGACCAAGTTCGACATCGGCGAAGGCATGCAGGGTCTCATCGGCGTGGTGGGACCGACCCGCATGGACTATGCGAAGATCACGGCCCGGCTCAGTTATTTTGCGGAAAATCTGTCTAAGATGTTTTCCCCGCCGGAGCCCAACCGGAAGCAGCTTCCCGAGGGAAGCGAGCCGGAAGCAGAAAAACAGGAGGCATAGATCGTGGCTGACAAAGAAAATAAAAAGAACAAGAAAAAGAACCAGGAGCCGGAGCAGGCGCCTGCTCCGGAGCCCCGGGAGGGGCAGGCAGAGGCGGCCGCCCAGCCCGCCGAGCTGCAGCAGCTCCAGGAAAAGCTGGATGCGGAGCACGAGGCGCACCTCCGCTTAGCGGCGGAGTACGACAACTTCCGCAAGCGGACCCAAAAGGAAAAGGACGCCAGCTACGCCAACGGCAAGGCCGACACCCTGGTCAAGCTCCTGCCGGTTTACGACAATCTGGAGCGGGCGCTGAACCAGCCCACAGAAGACGCCGCCTACAAAAAGGGCGTGGAGATGACCATGGCGGAGCTGGAGAAGATTTTCCAGGGCCTGGGCGCCGAGAGCTTCGGCGCGCCGGGAGACGCCTTTGATCCCAACCTGCACAACGCGGTGATGCACACCGCCGACGAAAGCCTGGGAGAGAGCACCATCGTGCAGGTCTTCCAGAAGGGCTTCCGGGTGGGGGAAAAGGTGATTCGCTTCGCCATGGTGCAGGTTGCCAATTAGCAGGTAGATTCCCGGGCTTTCCCGGTTTTTATAAATTTTGTATATGATAACTTTCACGTTATAGTAGGAGGATACGTATTATGGCTAAGATTATCGGTATCGATCTTGGTACAACCAATTCTTGCGTCGCCGTTTTGGAAGGCGGCGAACCCGTGGTCATTCCCAACGCAGAGGGGAACCGCACGACGCCCTCTGTGGTTGCCTTTGCAAAGAACGGGGAGCGGATGGTAGGACAGGTGGCAAAGCGCCAGGCCGTGACCAACGCCGACCGCACCATCGCTTCCATCAAGCGCCACATGGGCACCAATTACAAGGTGACTGTGGACGGCAAGAGCTACACGCCCCAGGAGATCTCGGCGATGATTTTGCAGAAGCTGAAGGCGGATGCGGAGGCTTACCTGGGCGGCCCGGTGTCCGAGGCGGTGATCACCGTTCCCGCTTATTTCTCCGATTCCCAGCGTCAGGCCACCAAGGACGCCGGTAAAATTGCCGGTCTGGATGTGAAGCGGATCATCAACGAGCCCACGGCTGCGGCGCTGGCCTACGGCCTGGACAAGGAATCCGAGCAGAAGATCATGGTCTATGACCTGGGCGGCGGCACCTTCGACGTGTCCATTCTGGACATCGGCGACGGCGTCATCGAGGTTCTGGCGACGGCCGGCGACACCCATCTGGGCGGCGACGACTTTGACCAGAGAATTATGGACTATCTGGTATCCGAGTTCAAACGGGCCGAGGGCATCGACCTGTCCAAGGACCGCGTGGCCATGCAGCGGCTGAAGGAAGCCGCGGAGAAGGCCAAAATCGAGCTCTCCGGCGTCACCACCACCAACATCAACCTGCCCTATATCACCGCAGACGCCACCGGCCCGAAGCACCTGGATGTGACCCTCAGCCGGGCGAAGTTCAACGAACTCACCGCCGACCTGGTGGAGCGGACCATGGGCCCGGTGCGTCAGGCCATGTCCGACGCCAAGCTCTCCGCCTCTGATTTGGGGAAGGTTCTCCTGGTGGGCGGCTCTACGAGAATCCCGGCCGTGCAGGATGCGGTGAAGAAGCTGACGGGGAAGGAAGGCTTCAAGGGCATCAACCCCGACGAGTGCGTGGCCGTGGGCGCGTCCATTCAGGGCGGCGTCCTGGGCGGCGATGTGAAGGACATTCTGCTGCTGGATGTCACGCCTCTGTCTCTGGGCATTGAAACCATGGGCGGCGTGTTCACCCGCCTCATTGACCGCAACACCACGATTCCCACCAAGAAGAGCCAGATTTTCTCCACGGCTGCCGACGGACAGACGACGGTCGAGGTCCATGTGCTCCAGGGCGAGCGGGAGATGGCGGCTTACAACAAGACCCTGGGCCGGTTCCAGCTGACGGGCATTGCTCCGGCGCCCCGGGGCGTGCCGCAGATCGAAGTGACCTTCGACATCGATGCAAACGGCATTGTGAACGTCTCGGCCAAGGATCTGGGCACCGGCAAGGAGCAAAAGATCTCCATTACCGCCTCCACCAACCTCAGCAAGGAGGACATCGACAAGGCGGTGAAGGAGGCCGAGCAGTACGCGGCGGAGGATAAGGCCCGGAAGGACGAGGTGGACGCCCACAACGCGGCCGACCAGGTCATCTATCAGAGCGAGAAAACCCTGGCGGATCTGGGCGACAAGGTGACCGATTCGGAGAAGGCTCCCATTCAGGCTGCGATTGAGAAGCTGAAGGAGGTCAATAAGGGCAACGACGTAGAGGCCATTAAGGCCGCGACCGAGGAGGCCCAGAAGGCATTCTACGCCATTTCGGAAAAGCTGTATCAGCAATCCGGCCCCCAGGGCGGCGCGGCAGGCGCCGATCCCGGCGCCGGGACGCCGGGAGACGACGGCGTCGTGGATGCGGACTACGAGGAAGTCAAGGATTGATTTACCCAACAGCGATGCCGGAGGGACGGGGTTCACGTCCCTCCGCTGTTGCGCTTATTTGCGCCAGTACATCCAAGCGAGGTGAGGAGCCATGAGTGACGAGAAGAAACGCGATTATTACGAGGTTCTGGGCGTCGGGAAGAGCGCCGGCGCCGATGAGATTAAGAAGGCTTACCGAAAGAAAGCGCTCCAGTATCACCCGGACCGGAATCCGGGAGACAAAGAGGCGGAAGCGAAATTCAAGGAGGTGGGCGAGGCCTACGAGGTCTTGTCCAACGACGAAAAGCGGAGCCGGTACGACCAATTTGGCTTTGCCGGGGTAGATCCCAACTTCAATCCCAATGCCGGAGGCTTCGGCGGCGGCTTTGGGGGCTTTGGCGACGCCTTTTCCGGCTTCGGCGACATCTTTGGAGATTTGTTCGGCGGCGGCAGCGGCAGGCGGAGCGCCAACGCCCCGCGCCAGGGGGAGAATGTGGGCGCCCGGCTGGAGCTGACCTTTGAGGAAGCCGCCTTCGGCACGGAAAAAGAGGTGCCGGTGGTCCGCATCGAGACCTGCGCCAAATGCGGCGGCAGCGGCTCCGCCGCCGGTACCGCGCCGGAAACCTGCCCCACCTGCCGGGGAACCGGGTCTGTGCGCACCACCCAGAATTTTATGGGGATGACCATGCAGTCCACCACGGCTTGCCCCAAGTGCGGCGGCACCGGAAAGATCATCAAAGATCCCTGCTCCACCTGCCGGGGCAAGGGGAAGGTGCGCCGTTCCACCAAGGTTCGGGTTCAGATTCCGGCGGGCGTGGACGACGGGCAGAGCGTCCGGGTCCGGGGGGAAGGCTGTACCGGCTCCAACGGCGGGCCCAACGGAGACCTCCTGGTGGAGATTTCCATTCGCAACCACGCCTTTTTCCAGCGGGATGGGGCCAACGTTCTGTGCGAGCTGCCCATCACCTTCTCTCAGGCCGCCTTGGGCGCGGAGCTGGAGGTCCCCACCTTGGACGGGAAGGTCCGGTATAACATCCCGGAGGGGACGCAAACCGGAACGACCTTCCGCCTGCGGGGCAAGGGCATTCCCTTCCTGCACAGCAAGGCCCGGGGCGATCAGCTGGTGACGGTGGTGGTGGAGACGCCCACCCGGCTCTCCCGGGAGCAAAAGGAGCTGCTCCGCCGCTTTGAGGACAGCGCCAAGGATTCCGGCGCGCAGCCGAAGATTGCAAAGTTTTTTGAGAAGCTCCGGCAGAATTTTGATAAATAATGGGCAATGAGAAGCTGCTGCAACGGCGCGCGGACGGTTTGGTCCGTGGGGTTGCAGCAGCTTTTAAATTTTGGGGAGGCTCAGTCCAAGAGCTCGTCCTGAAGCTCCGGGGCCAGGGATTCCAGCAGGGGAAGCGCTTGGGCCTGGGTCCAGGTCCAGCCTCGAAGCCGGGGCTCTTCCCGGGCCTGCAGTGTGACGGCGCCGTTTTGCTCCGTCACGTAGTAGTATTCCAGGACCCGGTCGGCCAGGACCTCACGGGCTTGGGCGCGAATTTGCGGGTCCTCCGCCTTCAGGAGCCGCGCCAGCTGGGGAACGGCGCCGTCCGACAGACCGGCCAGGTGGGCCACGTCCACCGTATCCAGTCGGCCGGACAGGTAGGCGTTTACGTTGTAACGGGCGATCTGGGTGTCCACATCCATCCAGCCGGTCCAGCATCCCACCAGCAGAGCGGCCAAAACGGCGATTTTCATATAGGGAAAGCGGGGCGCTAAAATCCAGACGGCCACGCAGACCAGGGCGACCGCCACGCAGAGCATGAACAACGAGGTGAGGACCCGGAGCCGGGTCAGACCGAAGGCGCCGATGTACAAGCTCATTTTCGACGCCGCGCAGGCCGACAACACCAGGGAGAACAGGAGGATAAACAGGCAGAGAACCCGGGTGAGGACCGGCACGTTGGGATCCCGGCGGATCCGGCACAGGGACACCAGGACGATGAGCAGATTGATGCCGCACAGAGCGGCCATTTCGAAGAAGCCTCTGCGGGCATATTCCGCCGGGGTGAAGCCCTGGGGCAGGATGCCGCCGAAGGCGCTGAAGAAATAGGCCAGCTGGGAGGCCAGATACAGCAGATAGAAAAAGGATACCGCCGCCAGAAAGGTGTTCAGCGTCACCGGGGAGAACCCTCCGGCCGGAGCGGGCCGGGGCTCCGGCCCCTGGTCCTGCGCCAGGGCCACAGGCCGGGCGTAGACGGGCAGAAACAGGAGAAAGCCGAACAGAACGGTGACGATGAGCTCGGAGGCGTCTGCCAGGATGGTTTTTCCCATCAGGCCCTCGAAGGCGGCGTCGGAGCGGATGAGCAAGGGGACAATGAGGATGAGCGCCGGAATGGACAGCAGCAGGCCCAAGAGCACGCCGCCGACGCGCCGCCGCTGGGGACCGTCGGGGGTTTGCTTGGTGAACAGGCCCCGTAAGGCGGGCGCGATTTGGGGGTAAGGCTCCGCCAGCAGAGCCCGGCCGGCTCCGGCCAGGGAAATGAGACGGCCCGCCGGATAGGAAGAAGCCCACACCGTTTGGCTCAGGCCCAGCAGGTAAGCGGTCATGGCCAGGAGCAACAGGAAAAACTTCACAAAGTCGTCGCTGCTGCGGGCCAAGGAGGCGGTCAGGATCAGACCGGCTGCCAGGCAGGCCAGGGGGTACCAGGACACGCGCCGGACCCGAAGCAGAAGGTAGACGGCGGTGACGGTGAAAATGCCGCAAATTCCCAGGGCGCAGCCCAGGCGGAGGCCGCTGTACAACAGGCTGTTGGCCGTCAGGAGGGATAAGACGGCCAACACAAGGGCCAGGGCCAGCTCCCTGCCGCCGGTGGGCAGGGCCGGAGCAGGGGGAAGGGGCGGACGGGGCTCCGCCGGAGGCAGGTCGGAGGTATAGGGGTTGTTCTCATAGGGACTGGATTTCACACAGATTCCTCCTCTCGGTATTCCAAAATGTCCCCGGGCTGGCAGCCCAGGGCCTTGCATATGGCGTCCAGGGTGCTGAAGCGGATGGCCTTGGCCTTCCCGGTTTTCAAAATAGACAGGTTGGCCTGGGTGATGCCCACCTGCTCGGCCAGCTCCTGGGAGCTGATGCGCCTGTGGGCCATGACGATGTTTAAGTTTACATAAATAGCCATACCCAACTCCTATATGGTGAGATCGTTTTCTTCCCGCAGCCGGGTGGCGGCGTCCATCACGTTGGCGACCACCGCGATGACCAGGCAGAGAAAGGCCATGATCAGGGTGACGAAGAGCAGCGGCGGGTACAGAAAGGCGCAGAGGAAGCAGATCAGGCTGACGGCCCCGCAGTGATAAATCAGGCGGCGGATGCTCCGGACGTTGGCCTGCAAAAATACCTGCCCCCGGCGAATGCGGCGCAGAAGCCGGTCCAGATCGGCCAGGGCCAGGCCGGTGGGAATCAGGCAGAGATAATACCCGGCCAGAATGGCGCTCTGTCCGGCCGGAGTCAACAAGCGGAGCCGGCCGTACCAGGAGACAGCCTCCGGCATCCAACAGGCCAGCACCAGAAGCAGTCCGGCGACGGTCCGGCCCGCCCAGAGACAGACGGTGGCGGAGCGGTGTTTGGTTGGCATGAAATAACCTCCTGTGTGGAAGATGGATTGCTCCCATGATATACCTGGATTTATCGTTTGTCAATAAAAATTTTCTCAAAATCAATAAATAGCCGCCCGGGATGGTGTGGAGGGTCCGGCGCTGCCGGGGAGTCCCGACAGACATTCAACCGCCTGGGTGTGACGGAAAACGGCAAAATCGTTGCAATTTCTCCTGCTCCATGGTACAATACTGCAAAAGAACGGATATGTCTTGGAGGCCCTGGGGGCTTTCCCATGGGGCACGGAAGGAGGGGTTGCGTGAGACGGTTTTGGATGGTGTTGCTCTGTCTGCTGCTGTTTGCGCTGCCGGTTTCGGCAGAGGAGACCGGCAACGCCGTTCAGGTGACGGCCGCCGTTGAGGCGGACGGTTCCTGCCGGATGACGGTGCAGTGGACGTTGCAGCTGCCGGAGCCGGTGCAATCCCTGGCGCTGCCGGTGGGCGGCGGAGCCGAGGAGGTCACGGTCAACGGCGTGGAGGCCGAGGCGCGGCAAATCGCCGGGCACAGCGCCGTGGTTCTGGAGAGCGAAGCCGGTTTTGCCGGAGCGCAGTCCTTTGCCCTGGCGTACCGCTTGCCCGATTGTGTCCGGGAGGCCGACGATTGGACCCTGGTCCTTCCCCTCCTGCCGGAGGGGCTGGCCTATCCCGTGGAGCGGATGACCTTTCAGGTGACCCTGCCCGGCTCTTTTTCGGAGATGCCCTGCTTTACCAGCGGCTATTATGGAGAGGACATCGACAATTATATGACGGTCTCCGTGGAGGACAACGTGATTTCCGGCTCTGTGAATACGGCGCTGCGGGACCAGGAGAGCCTGATTCTCACCCTGGATACCTCGGAGGAGCTTTTTCCCCGGACCGACCGGACGGGGCGGCTTTTCTCCAAGGTCCGTCCGGCGGCCCTTGCCTTCGGCCTGGCGGCCCTTCTGTATTGGGTGCTGCGGCTCCGTTGGCGGCTCGGGGCGGTGACGGCCCAGAGCCATGCCCCTGTGGGCGTGGGCCCGGGGGAGGTGCGCTGCCGCCTTTTGGCCGAAAGTCCCGATTTTCCCCTGATGGTGGTGTCCTGGGCGCAGCTTGGGTATTTGACGATTCACGTCAATCAGGATTGGGCCGTGACGCTGCACAAGCGGATGGATATGGGCAACGAACGCAGCGGCTATGAAAACCGCCTGTTCCGGTCGCTGTTCGGCCGGGAGCAGATGGCCGACGGCGCCGGGCCCCGCGTGCAGGCGCTGAGGGCGCAGGTTGCGGCATCCCGGCCCCGGGTCCGGGGACAATTCCGCCGGAGGGGCGGAAATCCGCTTTGGGCGCGGCTTCTGGGCGCGGGGATGGGGCTGTGCACCGGCGTGGCCGCAGGAGATCTTCTGGCGCCGGAGGCGGGCTGGCGGATTGCCGTCCTGGCGGCGGCCGGTCTGGTGGGCGCTGTGAGCGCGTGGCTGCTCCAGGGGGGCTTCCGGGGCCTGCTGTCCTGGAACCGGCGTCCCGGCTTTTACGCGTCGGCTGCGGCCTGCGGGCTGCTCCTGCTGGGGCTGTGGGCCGGATGCTGGGGGCTGGCGTTGCTCTGCTGCCTGGTGCAGTGTCTGCTGGGCCTACTGACCTTATTCGGAGGCCGACGCAGCGAGGCGGGGCGGCACACGGTCGCGGCGCTTTTGGGCCTGCGGCGGTATTTGAAGACGGCGGACCGGAAGCAGCTGCGCCGGATCCTCCGCAAAAATCCGGATTATTACTATGATTTGGCGCCCTATGCCCTGGCCCTGGGGGTGGACGGGAAATTTGCCCGGCAGCTGGCCGGTACGCGCCTGGCGGGCTGCTCCTGGCTGGTGACGGATTTTCCCCAGGCCGCGAAAGCGGAGCAGTGGTATCCCCTGCTGCGGCAGGTGACGCGCGTTTTGCGCGGCGGCGCGCCGGAGCGCGGAGCGGCTCCGTCTGCCCGGCGCTCCCAAAAAGCGCGACTGTAGATCAATGGAAAAGGAGAGAAAACCATGGGGGGAGAAAAAGCCGCCCGGCTGCGGAGCCGGGGCTCCAAACGACGCATCAGCACGGATATTTTAAAAATCATCGGCCTTTTGCTCACGGTGGACGGCACCGTGGGGGCGGCTCTGCTGCAGAATAGCTTCCTGTCGGCGGAGGGGAATCTGTCTCAATTTGAGCAGCTTCTGAGGATTTTTCAGACCGGCCAGCAAAGCGCCGGGATGGCGGCTTGGGCGGTGGTCAGCAATTGCCTGGCCTCCATTGCCTGGCCGATTTTCGCCTATCTTGCCGTGGAGGGCCTGCGCAATACCTCCAGCTTTCCCCGCTATGCCCTGCGGCTGCTGGTGACGGCGGTGGTCAGTGAGGTGCCGTATGATCTGGTGATGTCCGGCAAGTGGGTGGACTGGTCCAGTCAAAATTTCCTCTTTTCGCTGCTCATCGGCTTGGTGATGCTGTATGTGGCCCAGGAGGTGGGGGAGAGCCGGGAGAAATCCGGCGCCCTTCGGGTCGCCCTGCTGGTGGGAGCTGTGCTGTGGACCTTTTTGATTCAGAGCCAGCTGGGCATTTTGGTGGTTCTGTCCATGGCGGTGATGTATTACCTGTCGGAGCACCGGGGGTGGAGAGATCTCCTGGTCGCCCTGCTGGGCCTGGCGACGGTCCCGGCCTCCCTGGGCGTTTTGCTGATTCACTTCCACAAAGAGGGCCCGTGTATGCTCCCCAAGTGGTTCTACTATTTGGCCTACCCGCTGCAGCTGTTGATTGTGGGCTTGGCGTGCCGCTTTTTGGTGTGAGGCTTCCGGCCCGGGCGGTTCTTGGGAGCGGCGCTTCAGCCCCGGCGCAGAGACCTGTGCCGGGGCTGCGTGGGCGCGGACGGAAGACGTATGCTGTTCAAAGGAGAGATGAGGATGTTTCGTGATATGCGCAGAGGCCGTCAGGCGTTGTCGCCGGAGGCCTGCAGGGAGATTTTACACCGGGGGACCTCCGGCGTTTTGGCGCTTTCCGGGGACGGCGGCTATCCCTACGCAGTTCCCATCAGCTATGTGTTCGATGGAGCCAAGCTGTATTTTCACTGCGCCAAATCCGGCCATAAGCTGGACGCCGTAAGGAGAAATCCGAAGGCCTCTTTTTGCGTCGTGGATCAGGATCTGATTGTCCCGGAGCGGTATACCACGTATTACCGCAGCGTCATTGCCTTCGGCGTCATGCGGATTTTGGAGGACGACGGGGAAAAACGCGCCGCGGTGGAAAAGCTGGCGGTGAAATATGCCCCGGAGGACAGCGCCGCCCACCGGGAGGACGCCGTTTGCCGGAGCTGGGCGGGGCTGTGTATGCTGGAGATGGAAATAGAGCGCCTCACGGGGAAGGAAGCCGTGGAGCTGGTGGAAAAGCCGGTCTGATTGCGCGCCGGGATTTCCTCCGGCTTCCGGGGCAGGTCTGGATTTCACAAAAGGAAACGAGGAAAAATAGGAAAAGGGCCCTGTTGCAGCGTGGACATTTCGGAAATTTTGCCGAATATTTTAGCGGGAGAAACCACGAGTTTTCGTGATTCCTCCCGCTATTTCTAACTTTTAGAAAAGGTAGCTTGGCAACAGGCCCCTTGGTTTCATGAAAAGCGCGCCGCCCGGGTAAGCCGCTACCGGCCCGCCTCCTGCAGGATCACGTCCGCAGTCAGCTGGCGGCCGGACCGGTAGAGGATCAAATTGACGGTGTCCCCGACGGAGAAGCCGCCCAGGGCGGCGGTGAGATCGTCCTCTGAGGTGACCCGGTACCCGCTGACGCTGAGAATGACGTCGCCGCTGCGGAGGCCTGCGGACCAAGCGTTGGAGCCCTCGTCCACATCGGTGACGTATAACCCGTCGGGTACGTTGAAGTAAAGCCGGTACTGCAAATCCGGCACGGTGATTTCCACGCCCAGGGACGGACGGCCCGGTACGTAGCCGGTTTCAATCAGCTGATCGATCACTTCCTTGGCGACATGGATGGGGATGGCAAACCCCAGGCCCTCCACGCCGGTGCCGCTGGAATAGCCGCCGATTTTGGCGGTGTTGATGCCGATGACCTGGCCGTAGCAGTTGATCAGCGGCCCGCCGGAGTTGCCCTCGTTCAGAGCGGCGGTGGTTTGAATCAGGGTCAGCGTCCGGCCCTGGATGGTGAGGTTGCGGTTGATGGCGGAGATGATTCCCTCGGTCATGGTTCCCCGCAGCTCGATGCCCAGGGGATCGCCGATGGCGGCGACGGCGTCGCCCACCTGGGCCTGGGAGGAGTCGCCGAATTCGGCGGCCGTTAGATTTTCCCCGTCGATGTGCAGGACGGCCAAGTCGCTGGCGCTGTCCTTTCCCACCAATTGCGCGTCGTACACGCGCTCATCGGATAAGGTCACGGTGAGATGGTAGGCGTCGTCCACCACGTGGCAGTTGGTGATGATATAGCCGGATTGGGACATGACGATGCCCGAGCCGTAAGAGCTCCCGTCCGCCTGGGAGGCGGTGATGGATACCACCGAGGGACTGACCTTCCGATAGATCTCCTGGAGGGAGAGCCCGCCGGACTGGAGCGGGTTGGCCACGGCCTCCGGCGTCTCGGAGATGAGCAATTCGGTGTCGTCGTCCTGGGCGCCGGTTGCCTCCAGGATCTGCGGTTCCGGCTCGGTGGATTCCGAGGGCTGCGTTGCGGCCGGTGTGGTGGGGTCGGCCTGTTGGGGGACGTCCTCCGTCTCCTGGGGGGGGACGGCGGGGTTCAGGTTCATGAGGACGGCGCCTCCTGTGAGACCGCCGAAGAAAATGCAGGCCAAAAGCGCTGCCGCCACCCAACCGCCGTGGTTTTTCGGGGGGCGGGTATTCCCTGTTTCATAGAAACCGTTGAACCGCTCCTCCTGGGTTTGGGAGAAAGGTGTATACTCCGGCTCCAACGGGTTTTTATCGTCATGGAACATAAGCATAGCCTCGCAATTACAAGCTGTTTACCTCGGTCAGAGTGAAGGTAAATTCCGTTTTTCCATCCCGGCTGGTGACGGAAATATCTTCACCGTGACTGCAGATGATGGTTTTTACGATATACAGACCCAGGCCCCAGCCGTCCCGGTTGAGACTCCGGCTCTTGTCGATTTTATGAAACCGGTCGAATACCAGGGGGAGCTCCTCCGGGGGAATGGTGTCGCCGGTGTTGGAGACGGAGACGTATACCTTACTCCCGGACTCCCGAAGACTCAGCCCCAGCTGCCCGCCCGGGGTGCAGAATTTGACCGCGTTGTCGATCAGGTTATAGACCACCTGGGTCACGGCGTCCAGCTCCCCCAGGGCGTAAACGGGGTATTCCGGGAAGTCGACGGCCACCTGAAGGGCCTTGTCGTTGATTTTCTGCTCGAAGGTGATGAGCACCTGCCCCAGACACTCGGACACGTCGAAGCGCACCATCTTATCCGGGGGAATGCCCTGGTCCTGGAGCCGGGATACCTCCAGCATGCTGCGCACCAGGCGGCTCAGGCGTTTTACCTCGTCGGAGACCAGGGTGAGGTACTGCCGCCGCTTTTCCGGCGGAATGGTGCCGTCCAAAATGCCGTCTACGTAGCCGCCGATGGTGGTCATAGGCGTCTTCAGCTCGTGGCTGACGTTGGCGACGAACTCCTGGCGCTGGTACTCGCTCTGCTCCAGAGAAGAGGCCATATTGTTAAACGCCACGGCCAGCTCGTCGATTTCCACCGTATTGTCCCCCCCGGTTTCCACCCGGGCCTTGAGATTTCCGTGGCCGAATTCCTTGGCGGCGTTGGCCATGGCCTTTAAGGGGCGGCACTGATTTTGGGTGAAGATGGAAATGCACATGACGGTCAGCAGCAGAACAATCAGGGCGACGAATATAAACATCTGGATAATCTGGGATAGGATGATCCCCATGCCCCGCACCGGCTCGGAGACCACCACCAGACCGCCCACCGTCCCGTCGGACATCAGGCAGGGCTGGGCCGCCAGATAGCGCTCGTCGTCGTATACGCCGGTTAGGACGCCGGTTCGGAAGTCCTGCCCGGTTTGCAGCGCCTGCTGGACGTAGTCCGGGTCCAGGGTCAGGCCGATGTGCCGGCACACCAGCTCCTGACAGGAGCAGGTGACGACCTGCCCGCCGGTGTCGCACACCAGCGCGTCGGTTTGCGCCACCTGGGAGGCAAAGGACAGGTTCATGTGGAAGGCAAGGGCGACGTCGCTGCCGGCGCCGGAGGAGTACCCGGCGTATTTGGCGGCCAGCTCGGCCACGGCGGCGGCGGTGGCCTGCAGGTCCTCCTCGCGCTCGCCGGTCAAGTAATTTTTCACCAAGGCGCGAAAGGAGGCGCCCATGCCCACCACGGCAACCAGGACAATCAGCGCCGTCACGGAAAACAGACGGCCGAATGTGGTTTTCACGAATTGGTCACCTCAAATTTATACCCCACGCCCCAGACGGTTTTGAGACTCCACTGGTCGGAGACGCCCTCCAGCTTTTCCCGCAGCCGCTTGATATGGACGTCCACCGTGCGGGAGTCGCCGAAGTAATCGAAGCCCCAGACCTCGTCCAGCAGCTGATTGCGGGTGTAGACCCGGTTGGGAGAGGAGGCCAGATGAAACAAAAGCTCCATTTCCTTGGGAGGCGTATCGATTTTTTTCCCGTTTACCGTGAGCTCAAAGGCGTCCATATCGATAATCAGCCGGTCGAACACCAGCTTATTGGGCTTTTTCTCCACGCTGTTGCCGGACCGGCGGAGGACGGCCTCGATCCGGGCCAGCACCTCCTTCATCTCAAAGGGCTTGGTGATGTAGTCGTCGGCGCCGCTTCGCAGGCCGTTTACCTTGTCGGTGGTTTCTCCCTTGGCCGTGAGCATGATGATGGGAGTCTGGCTTTCGGACCGGATGGTTTTGCATACGGCCCAGCCGTCCATCACAGGCAGCATCAGATCCAGCAGCACCAGGTCCGGCTTAATGGCGCGGAATTTGGACACCCCCTGGCCGCCGTCGGAGGCGATGGTTACGGCATACCCCTCTTTTTCCAGGTACATCTGCAGCAGCTCCGCGATATTTTTGTCGTCTTCTACAATCAGAACCGAAATGGCCATAGTCGGTATTCCTCCGTCTCTCTTGTTCTTTCTCCTATTCATTATATCTGTTTTTTCCCGTTTGGAGTGAACAAATTGTTAAGAGTTCCCGAGGGATTTGTAAACGCCGGGCCGGAAAGCGTTGCAGCCGCCCGGGGGGGCGGCTGCGGCGGCTGAAAAACCCTGCGGGGCTTTCCGGCGTGCGATAGAATCCCCCGGGCGGCTGTCCCTTGCGCCCATGCCGGGCGGGAAGCAGGCTCAGCCCACCGGCTGCTGCAGCCGGGCCTCCCGGCTTTGGCAGGTGAACAGCAAGATCTGCCGGTCCTCCCGGCGCAAAAGCTCCAGGGCGGCGGCCAGGCGGCGGTCGTCGAAGCGGGTCAGCGCGTCGTCCAGGACCAGCGGGGCCCCGGGCAGCAGCGCCCGGCTCACGGCCAGGCGCAGGGCCAGATACAGCTGATCGACGGTGCCGTCGCTGCGCCAGATCCCGGGGCGCACCGTGTTTTCACCGGCGGCCCCGGCGGACAGGGAGAGATCCCGGTCCAGAAGAAGCCGGTCGTACCGGCCCAGGGTGAGGCTGCTGAGAATCTCCCGGGCCTCGGCTGCGATTTTGGGGGCGAAGCGGCTTTGCAGATCCTGCTGCGCCTGCTCCAAAGCGGCCAGACCGGCTTGGAGCGCGGCATACCAGAGCTCCAGACGGGATACCCGGTCCGCGAGGGCCTCTTCTTGGGCTTCCAGCCGCAACCGGTCCCCCAGGGCGGCCCGGCGGCCCCGGCAGGCGTCCAGCTGGGAGCGGGTCTGGGTCCAGGCCTGCCGGACCTCCTCCAGGTCCCGGCGGCTTTCCTCCTCGGGCAAATCCAGCTGGTCGGGAAGGGGGTCGCGTTCCAAACCGGCGGTGACCGCCTCCATGGCTTGCCGGTGCCCCGTGGCCTGGGCGGCCGACCGGCAGGCGGCGGCCCAGGCGTCCCAGGCCTCCAGGGCCTGGGTTTGGGTCCGGAGGAACGCCTCGGTGTCCCCGCCGCCGGTGAGCTGGGCGAGCTTTCCCTGCAGGTCCTTGCGTCGGGTCTCCAGGGCGGCGGTGCGGCTCTGAAACGCCTCCAGGGCCCGGCGGTATTGGGCCCAGCGGGCCTGGTAGGCCTGCAGCAAGGGCTCCAGCTCCTCCGGCGCGGCGACCTGGTAATCGTCCAGGAGCTTTTGCATGTCCCGGGCGGCCTGGGCGTCGGCCGCCGCTTTTTTGCGGCGGAGGAGGAAGCCCCGGAGGAGTCCGGCCCCCCCGGCGGCCAGAAGGGCCGCGCCCGGGAGCCTCCAGAGGCCGGGCAACAGAATGAGCAGGAGCAGGCCGCACAGGGCCGCTCCCGCCCAGAGGGCCCAGGCGGTTTTTCCTGCGGCGGACGGGCCCGCCGGAGGGGACAGGGCATCCAGCCTCCGGCGCATTTGGGACCGCGCCTGCTCGCCGTCCAGGCCGTACAGGACGGCGGGGGCCTCCGGGGGCTGGGGGGCGGGCTGCTCCATGGCTTGCTCCAGCTGCAAAGCGTCCAGCGCCGACTGCAGACTGCGCCATTGGGCCAGATTCCGCTCCGCCGCAGCCCGTTCCGGCAAGCCCGCACACTGGGCCTGGGCCCGGGCCAGCTCTTCCCGGGCCTGCCGCTCCTTGTCCCGGGCCTGGTCCACCTGGGCCAGCTTTTCCCGGTCGGCCTGCCGCTGCAGGGCGGTCAAGTGAACCTCCAGGGCCTGCTTCCGGCGGTCCAGGGCCCGAAGCCGCTCCTCCAGCCCGGCGGCCTGGACGTCCAGCTTTTGCAAAGCCTGCAATTGACTGCGGCAGGCCTCCAGCTCCCGGCGCGCCTGGGGCAGCAGGCCGGATTGGTTGTACCGGCATTTGTTTTTCAGCTCCCGCAGGCCGGAAGCCAGGGCGGGGCCGGAGGGACTGTCGTCTCCTGTGGTGACCAGCCGGTTCAACCGGTGGCTCAGGGCCTCGTCCCGGCTTACGGTCAGGTCCCGGCCCTGCAGGAAGCCGGTGCGCTGGTATACGCTGCGCTCCACGCCCAGCAGAACCTGCCCGCACCGGTCCGCCGTCAGCTCCGGGACGGGGAAACCGGTTTCCGTCTCGAAGGCGCGAAAGTGGCCCATGGGAACGCGCCCCTTGGTCTGCCGCTGGATGGTAATGCGGCGATTCTGCCACAGCACCTCCATAGAGCCCTCCATGGGCTTTCCGGACCAGGGCTTGTACCGCTCCTTGTCCGGCAGCTGGCCCTGGCGGGCCCGCTGCCGGGTGTCGATTCCGTAGAGCATGGCCAGAAGGAAGGCGCACCAGGTGCTTTTTCCCCACTCGTTGGGGGCGGTGATGAGATTCAGCCCGGGGGAAAAGGACAGGGTCTCTCCGTCCAGCTTCCCGAAGGTGGCGGTCATGGAGCAGAGGATCATGGAAGCGTCACCTCCTGCCCGTCCAGAATTTGGCGGCTGATGCGGGCGGCCAGACAGAGGGCCTCCTGCTCCGCGCCTTCGGCGCGCTCAGCCGCCTCCTGCAGCAGCTGAAAATACCGGCCCTCTAAGCTGTCCTCTCCGGCTTGCTCCCACAGGTTCCGGGGCGGCATCGTCCGGTCCTGCAGCTGAAGAGAAAAGAAGCGGCCCTCCAGGGCGCGGCGGAGCGCTTCGCAGTTCACAGGCGGCGCTTCCCCCGTCAAAGTGATGCGGTATACGTCCTGCTCGGTACCGGCAGGCAGCCGGGCCGAAACGGCCCGCAGGGGGTCCGGCCCGGCCGGGACGGACAGGTCCATATAGCGGCCCGCTGCAGAGGGCACAAAGGTCGCCTCGGCATGGCCCGGGGAGACCTCCGCCAGGTATACGCCCTTCACGCCGGTCTCGTCGAACCCCCGTCCCATGGGACAGCCCGGCCAGGCGCAAAGGGTGTGGCCTGCCCGGAGCGTTCCTTTTGTGTGAATGTGCCCCAGAGCCAGGTAGGCAAGGCCGGAGGCCTCCACCTGGGCCCGGGTTACGGGGCAGCAGGGGGAGGCGGGGTTCACCGGGTCTGCGTGGAGGACCATCAGCTGCAGGGGCTCTTCCCCCGGGGCCCGGAACCCCTCCAGCAGGCCGGGGCAGTCCATGCTGGAAAATCCGGCGCCCCAGACCCGGCAGTCCAGCTCCGGCAGGCAGACGGAGGTGAGCTCCGGCTGCGTGAAAATATGTACGTTTTTCGGCCACGCAATCTGAAGGTAGGGAGAATCCGCCGTCAGATAATCGTGGTTTCCGGGAGCCACGAAAACCGGCGCCTCCATGGCCTCCAGGATCTCGGCCAGAGCCCGCGCCTCCTCCCGGCAGCCTTGGGGCCGGTCCAGCAGGTCCCCGGCCAGCAGGACCAGCCGACAATCCAGGTCCTGCCGCAGCCGACATAAATCCGCCAGAACGGACCGCAGCTGCTGTCGGCGGCGGGCGGCCTGCTCCGGCGGCAGGCTCCGAAACCGGGCGCCCAGATGAAAGTCCGCTGCGTGTAAAATTTTAATCATAGACGCTCACCCGCTGCGTGCTCCGGCACCGGCCGGTTTCGTCCAGGGTAAAGACCACGCCCTCCAGCTTGCCGGGGCCGGGGGCGGGCTGATAGCGCCCCGCCAGATCGCCCCGGAACCGGGCCACGGACAGGTCGGGGCGGATGCCCAAAATGGAGTTTTTGGGACCCGTCATCCCCAGATCCGTGACAAAGCCCGTGCGCTTCGGCAGGATCTGGTTGTCTGCGGTGGGCACATGGGTGTGCGTCCCCCACACGGCGCTGACCCGGCCGTCCAGCATATGGCCCATTGCCAGCTTTTCCGAGGTGGCCTCGGCGTGGATTTCCACCAAAATGAAGGTCGTCTTCACCTGGCGCAGGATTTTGTCCACCTGCAAAAAGGGATTGTCCGGGTTATAGTCCATGTGACACCGGCCGATGAGGTCGATGACCGTCACCTCTCCCATGGGGCTGTCGAACACGCCCCAGCCCCGGCCCGGCAGCTGAGGCGCCAGGTTGGCCGGACGCAAAATCCGGGGGCAGTCGTCCAGAAAGGGACAGATTTCCCGGCGGCCGAAGGTGTGGTTGCCCATGGTGATGACGTCGGCTCCCGCGTCCAGGATCGTCTCCGCCTGTTCCCGGGTGATGCCCAGGATGGCGGCGTTTTCTCCGTTGACCACGGTAAAATCCGCCTTCACCTGCTTCCGCAACCGGGGCAGATGGGTTTCAATCATCGTAACGCCGCAGCCGGCGACCACGTCGCCTACGGCCAGTACATTCCATTCCATTTGTCAGTTCTCCTTTCGGAAAAAGAGGGGTGCTGCCGCCCGTTTCCCGTGGGCAATTTACGGGCGCAATCCCCATTATACCCCAAGTTTCCTCCCATTGCAACGTGGCGGGCCGCCGCGATCCGTCTCTTTTTCTGCCGGTTTGCCCAGCTTCTGGAAAGCCGCGCAGCCGTCGTTGCATTTTGCATCGGACCGTGCTATACTGTTTTTTACATTAGAATGTCAGGAGGGGTTGCGGTGTCTCATGTCATTGCCGCCGTATCCACAGGAAGTCAGATCAGCGCCATCGGCATTCTGCGCCTGTCGGGCTCCGGCTGCGGGCAGGTGGCCGGGCAGGTATTTCGGGCCAAAAACGGCCGTCCTTTGACGGAAGCGCCCAACCGGAAGCTGATTCTGGGGACGCTTTTGGACCGGCAGGGCCGGACGCTGGACCAGTGCATGGCGGTGTACACCCGGGGGCCCCACAGCTATACCGGGGAGGACACCGTGGAGCTGCACTGCCACGGCTCTCCGGCCGTGCTGGCTGCGGGGCTGGAGGCCCTGTATCAGGCGGGGGCCCGGCCCGCCGGCCGGGGAGAGTTTACCAAGCGGGCTTTTCTCAACGGGCGCATGGATCTGACCCAGGCGGAGGCCGTCATCGATTTGATTGAAGCCGAGACGGCGGATGCCGCCGCCAATGCCGCCGGACAGGTGGGCGGCGCGCTGACGGCCCGGCTGGAGCCGGTTTATGAAGTGCTGACCGACCTGTGCAGCCATTTTCACGCGGTTTTGGACTATCCGGATGAGGAGATCGATGCCTTTTCCCTGGCCTCGTATGAAGATGCCCTGAGCGGGGCCCAGGAGACCCTGCAGGCGCTTTTGGCCACGGCCAACCGGGGCCGGGTGCTGCGCAACGGGGTGCGGGCGGTCATTCTGGGGAAGCCCAACGTGGGCAAATCCAGCCTGCTGAACGCCCTGGCCGGTTTTCAGCGGGTCATTGTCACCGAGCAGCCCGGCACCACCCGGGACACGGTGGAGGAGTCCGTTCTGGTGGGCTCCGTGCGCCTGCGGCTGACGGATACGGCGGGAATCCGGGACGCCTCGGACCAGGTGGAGGCCCTGGGGGTGGCCCGCTCGGTGGAGGCGGCCCGGGGCGCGGACCTGGCCCTGTTTGTCTGCGACGGCAGCCGTCCCCTGGAGCAGGAGGACGCGGACGCCATGGAAGCGGCCCGGCAGGCCCGGTATGCCCTCTGCCTGCTGAACAAGCAGGATTTGCCCAGCCGGGTGGACAGGGCCTGCCTGCCCTTTGAAACCGTGCTGCCGGTATCGGCGAAAGAAGGCACGGGCCTGGAGGCGCTGGCTCCCATCCTGGAGGCCCGGTTCGGCCCGGGAGGCGCCTGCGACGGCTCCATTGTCACCAATGCCCGCCAGGCCGATGCCGTGCGCCGGGCTGCGGAGGCCCTGGGCCGGGCCCGGGCGGGGCTCGCCGCAGGCCTCACCCCCGACGCGGTGCTCATCGATGTGGAAGAGGCCATGGAGGCGATGGGAGAGCTCACGGGAAGGACGGTCCGGGAGGACATCACCAACCGGATTTTTGAACGGTTCTGCGTGGGAAAATAGGGCCGGAACCGGGCGGCCCACAGGAGCTTTTTCCATGGGACCCATGGAACTTCCCGGTAGGAGGTAACGATAGGATGTTGGCATATTTGGATAATTCCGCCACGACCAAGCCCTGCCCTGAGGCGGTGGCGGCCATGGTGGATGCGCTGGAAACCGGCTGGGGCAATCCCAGCGCCCTGTACCGGTTCGGGATGGATGCGGCCCGGCGGCTGCGTGTGGCGAGAGAGCAGGTGGCCAAGGCCCTGGGCGCGGAGCCGGACCGGGTATTTTTTACCTCCGGCGGCACCGAGGCGGACAACTGGGCCGTCGGCTCCTCCATGGAGCGCATGGGCAAGCGGGGCAAGCATGTGATTACGACGGCGGTGGAGCACCACGCGGTTTTGAACCCGGTCAAGCGCCTGGAGGAGCGGGGGTTTGCGGTCACGTACCTGGAGCCCGACGCCTCGGGCCGGATTGGTCTGGAGGATTTCAAGCAGGCGCTTCGCCCGGATACGGTGTTTGTGTCCGTGATGATGGTCAACAACGAGTCCGGCGCCGTCATGCCGGTGGGGGCTATGGCGAAATGGACCCGCCGCTTGGCCCCTCAGGCGATTTTTCACACCGACGCCGTGCAGGGCTTTTTGAAGGTTCCCTTCCAGGCCGGGACCTTGGGGGCGGATTTGATCTCCGTCTCCTCCCACAAGATTCACGGCCCCAAGGGGGCGGGCGCGCTGTATGTGCGCCGGGGCTTGCCCCTGCCGCCCTTCCTTTTGGGCGGCGGCCAGGAGGGAGGATACCGCAGCGGCACGGAGGCCGTTCCGGCGGTGGTCGGCTTTGGGGCGGCCTGCGCCGCCGCGCTGCCCACCTTGCGCCGGGACCTGGACCGGGAGGCGGCTCTGCGGGACCGCTGCGCCGGGCTTCTGGAGGAGATTCCGGGGGTGCAGGTTTTGGGCGCCCGGGAAGCGCCCCACATTCTTCTGGCCTCGATTCCCGGCGTGCCGGTGCAGAACACCATCAATCTTTTGCAGGATCTGGAGATTTGCGTCTCGGCCGGTTCCGCCTGCGCCAAGGGACACCGGAGCCATGTGCTGCAGGCGATGAAGCTGCCGCCGGAGGTAATCGACGGCGCCTTCCGGATTTCTCTGAGCCGGTTTACCACGCCGGAGGAGGTGGACCGGCTGGCGGAGGGCGTCCGGGCGGTGGTGCGCCGGATGAAGCCGTAGGCGGCAGGTCGGCTTGGCCGGGAAATCGGAGGATCTGCGGCAATTCTGGCCGGAAAGTCCCGCTTTCCGGCCAGAAGGCGTTTCGGTATGGGTGGGGCGGACTGAGGCGTTACGACAGGCCTCCCGTGACGAAACGCATGACATAATTCCACAGTTCCCGCTCGCTGGGGGCGCTTTTCGCGCCTTCAATCCAATTGCGCTGGGCTTCCTCTTCCATAGCGCCGTACTTCTCCATGGCGCCGGGATATTGAAGCATCGCCATTCCCAGGGCCATGGGAACGCCCTCCGGGAACAAGGGGCGGTCGGGTCCTTCCAACATCGGCGTATCCTCCTTTCCTTTTTCCACAGCTTTCCCCAATTCCGAGGAATTATCAGGGAGCGTCCCGCCGGTTGATCCGGAAAATCATGAAATTTTTGTAGAGACGAGGAGGACGAAATGGAGTTTTTTCACATTGCGCTGCTGCAAATCGCCCCTTGCGACGGCTTGGCGGAGAATTTGGAAAAGGGGATCCGGTTTTGCAAACAGGCCAAGGCCATGGGGGCGGATCTCGCCCTGTTTCCGGAGATGTGGAGCAACGGATACCGCATTTACAACCGGCCGGTTGCCCAGTGGGCCGCAGAGGCCGTTCCCGCCGGGGGCGGCTTTGTGGGCGCCTTTCAGAGCCTGGCCAAGGAGCTGAACATGGCCGTGGGCATCACGCTGCTGGAACAGTACGAACCGGCTCCCCGGAATACCCTGATTTTGTTCGACCGGTTTGGAAAGCGGGCGTTCACCTATGCCAAGGTCCACACCTGCGATTTCGACGTGGAGCGGAACCTGACGCCCGGGGAGGATTTTTATGTCGCCTCCTTGGACACGGCCCGGGGCGAAATCAAGGTGGGCGCCATGATTTGCTACGACCGGGAATTCCCGGAGAGCGCCAGAATTTTGATGCTGAAGGGCGCGGAGCTGATTTTGGTTCCCAACGCCTGCCCCATGGAGATCAACCGCCTTTCCCAGCTTCGCGCCAGAGCCTTTGAGAATATGCTGGCCGTCGCGACCTGCAATTATCCGGATTCGGTCCCGGATTGCAACGGCGGCTCCAGCGTATTCGACGGGGTGGCCTATCTTCCGGAGCAGGACGGCTCCCGGGATACCTGTATCCTGCAGGCCGGCGGCGAGGAGGGGATTTATCTGGCGCGGCTGGATTTGCAGCAGCTGCGCCGGTACCGCGAGACGGAGGTCCACGGCAATGCGTACCGGCGTCCGAAACGGTACGGCCTGCTGGTGGACACCCAGAGGCGGGAGCCCTTCCTCCGGCCGGATTACCGGGGGTAAGGGGCGGGGGAGAGGCCCGTCGCGCTCTGCCGAGCCGGAGAAGATATGGCTTGAATCTATCCGGGGGATTTGGTATAATATGTTCAACTTTTCGTCGATACAAGCTTAGGAAGCCGGGTAGAGGAGGGAGATTTGTGAATAAAAAGCTGGGACGGCTGGCGGACCCCACCATGGGGCTGTATTTTGGGGTGCTGGCGGCGTTTGCTGTGGCTTCTTTTTTGCTGGATCAGCCGATTTTGGCAGCCGCTGAGGCCGGGGCGGGAGGACTGCTGTTCCTTTTTTACCGGCTGCGGAAAAACCACCGGAGCAAGGAGCTGGCCGCATACATCCAGTCGACCACCAACACGCTGGAGTCGGCGTCCAAGGGGGAAATGCCGCTGCCCATGGCCCTGATTCGCCTGGTGGACGGAGAGATCGTCTGGTCCAACCAGCGGTTCAATCAGGTCAGCGGCATGAAGCAGACGCTGTTTGAGCAGAAGGTCTCGGCCGTCTTACCCGCCTTCACCACAGACTGGCTGGCGGCGGGCAAGACGGAGTGCCCCTACGACCTGACCCTGCGGCAGCGGCGCTACCGGGTTTACGGCAGCACCTTTCATGCCGGGGGCGCGGGCAGCACGCTGCTGGGGACCATTTATCTGGCGGATCTGACGGAGCTGTACCAGGTGCGGGACGAATACATCCGGTCCCGGCCGGTGGTGTCCATTATCTTGGTGGATAACTACGATGAGCTCACCAAAAACCTGACCGAGAGCGCCATTTCCACCCTGAACGCCGAGCTGAATGAGGTCATCACCCGCTGCACGGAGGGCTATCACGGCCTGCTCCGCCTGCTGGAGCGCAACCGGTTTTTGTTTGTGTTTGAGCTGCGGGATTTAAAACGCTCCATCGAGAGCAAATTTCCTCTGCTGGAGGAGATCCGCCGGGTGGTCAGCCCCACCGGGGTGGCGGCTACCATCTCTCTGGGCATCGGCCGGGACGGCGCCAGCTTTGAAGAGAGCTATAATTTCGCCGCACTCAGCATGGAGATGGCCCTGTCCCGGGGCGGCGACCAGGCGGTGATCAAGGACCGGTACAACTTCTCCTTTTACGGGGGCCGCACCAAGGAGACGGATCACCGCTCCAAGGTTCGCTCCCGGGTGACGGCCAATTCCCTGTCGGAGCTGATTGCCCAGTGCAGCCAGATTTTTGTCATGGGCCACAAAAACGCGGATTTGGACGCCGTGGGCGCGGCGGTGGGCATTTGCTGCCTGTGCCGGAAAAAGGGGAAGAAGGCCAAAATCGTCCTGGATCTGGAACAGAACGCGGCGGAAAAGCTCCTGGAGCAGCTGACGGCCACGCCGGAGTATGCCGATGCCTTCCTCTCCGGTCAGGATGCGCTGCTCCTGGCCGACGCCAAGAGCCTTTTGATCGTGGTGGATACCAACCGGCCGGATCAGGTGGAGTGTAAGCCGCTGTTGGACGCCATTTCCAAGGTCTGCGTGGTGGATCACCACCGAAGAGCCGCGGATTATATCAATCCGGTGGTGGTCAACCTCCACGAGCCCTACGCCTCCTCCGCCTCGGAGCTGGTGACGGAGCTGCTGCAATACGCCGTGGAGGGGGCGGAAATTTTGCCCATGGAGGCCAGGGCGCTGCTGGCGGGCATTGTCCTGGACACCAAGAACTTCAACGTCCGCACAGGAGAGCGCACCTTTGAGGCGGCCGCTTTCCTCCGCCGGTTGGGAGCCGACACGGTGGAGGTGAAAAAGCTGCTGCAAAACGATTTCCAGGCCACGTTGGCCCGGTATCAGATCATCAAGTCCGCCCGGCTCTACCGGGAACAGATTGCCATCGCGGCGCTGAACGCCGGCACCAGCCGCCCCATTGCCGCCCAGGCGGCGGATGAATTGCTGAACATCCAGGGCATCCTGACCTCCTTTGTGCTGTATCCCAGCGACGGCCGGGTGATCATCTCCGCCCGGTCCATTGGAGAGGCGAACGTCCAGGTGATTCTGGAGCCTCTGGGCGGCGGCGGAAACGCCGCGACGGCCGGGGCCCAGATCCCCAATTGCGATGTGAAGACGGCGGTGGACCGGCTGGTTGCTTCCATTGATCAATACTATGAAAATTAAGACGGCTGCCGCGCCGGAAGTACGGGGCGCCCGGGGCGCGCTTTGCAGGACGCCCGGGGCCGCTGGAAACAGGAAAGGAGTTATCATATCATGAAGGTTATTTTGCTGCAGGATGTCCGGGGAAAAGGGAAGAAGGGGCAGATGCTGGAGGTTTCGGACGGCTATGCCCGGAACTATATGCTGCCCAGAAAGATCGCCATGGAGGCGACGCCGGACGCCGTCAACACCATGCGGATGAACGACAAGGCCGCCCAGGAGCGCCAAAGCCGGGAGCGGGCGGAGGCGATGGAGCTGTCCAAACGGCTGAAGGCCATGACGCTGACGGTTTTTGCCAAGGGCGGCGGAGCGGGGCGGCTGTTCGGCTCCGTGACCAACCAGGAAATTGCAGATGCGCTGCAGAGCCAAGGGATCTCCCTGGACAAGCGGAAGATTGTCATCGAGGAACCCATTAAGACCATCGGCACCTATACCGTCCGCTGCAAGCTGGGCTATGAGATTACGGCGGAGCTCACGGTGCAGATTCAAGAAAAGAGCTGAGATTTCCGGCGTCTGAAGGGAGGAAACGGCCATGGCAGAGGCAGAGGAATTATGGAGCCGACAGGCGCCGCACTCCCTGGAGGCGGAGCAATCGGTTTTGGGCGCTATGCTGATCGACAGCCGCTGTGTGCCGGATGTGATCGGCCTGCTGAAACCGGAGGACTTTTATCTCCAGCAGAACCGGGAGATCTACGAGACGATTTACACCATGTTCCACTTCTCCCAGGTGATCGACCCGGTGACGGTGCTGGACAAGATGCAGGAGCGAGGGGTGTGGCAGGAGACCTCCACGGAGTATATCAAGCAGCTCATGGAAATCACCCCCACCTCGGCCAACGCGGCCCGGTATGCCGCCATTGTCCGGGACAAGGCCCTGCTGCGCGCCCTGGCCACGGCCGCTTCGGAGATTTCCGAGACCGTCTATGAGGGAGTCGGCACGCCCTCGGAGATTCTGGAGTCGGCGGAGCGGAAGATTTACGCCTTGCGCAAGGGCGAGCGGGGCGAGAGCCTGGAGCCCATCGGCCTGGTGCTGCACAAGGTGTTCGACCGCCTCACGGAGCTGGCCCAGTCCGACAGCGAGATCCCGGGGCTTTCCACGGGCCTGGTGGACCTGGACCGGAAGATCAACGGACTCAACCGGTCGGATTTGCTCCTCATTGCCGCCCGGCCCGCCATGGGAAAGACCTCCTTCGCTTTGAATATCGCCCTGCACGTGGCCAAAAAGTACCGGCAGACCGTGGCGTTTTTCTCTCTGGAGATGTCCCGGGAGCAGCTGGCCATGCGGCTGCTGTCCGGCGAGAGCTTTGTGGACAGCCAGAAAATGGCCACGGGCAAGCTCTCCGATGAGGAGTGGACCAAGCTGGCGGTGGCCTCCGCCGCGCTGAGCCAGACGGACATCCGGGTGGACGACAATCCGTCGATTACGGTGGCGGAGATGAACGCCAAGTGCCGCCGGTTGGACAACCTGGGCCTGGTGCTCATCGATTACCTGCAGCTGATGACGGGGTCCGGCTACGGCCGCCCCGGAGAGAACCGGGTTACGGTGGTCTCCGAGATTTCCCGGGCGCTGAAAATCATGGCCAAGGAGCTCAACGTGCCGGTGATTTGCCTGAGCCAGCTCTCCCGCGCCAACGAGAGCCGACAGGACAAGCGGCCCATTCTCTCGGACCTGCGGGAGTCCGGCGCCATCGAGCAGGATGCAGACGAGGTGCTGTTCCTGTACCGGGACGACTATTACAATGAAAATTCCGAGGAGAAGAACGTGGCGGAGTGCATCGTTTCCAAAAACCGCCACGGAGAAACCGGCACGGTCAAGCTCCAGTGGCTGCCTCAGTACACCACCTTTGCCGACCGGGAGTGGAGGCATACCCCGTGAGGGCTGCCGGTATGGGGCTGCGGCCCTTTGCGGGGAGGGCTTGCTATTGACGTTTGAACATCGCGTGTTATCCTTTTGCCGGGAACAGGGCCTTCTGGAGCGGGGCAGCCGGGTGATTTGCGCGGTCTCCGGGGGGGCGGATTCCATGGCCCTGGTGTGGTGCCTGTATTTGCTGCGGGAGCCTCTGGAGCTTACCATTTCCGCCGCCCATTTCAACCACGGGCTGCGGGGCGGGGAATCCGACCGGGACGAGGAATTCGTCCGCCGGTTTTGCGCCGACTACGGGATTGGCCTGACGGTGGGCCGCGGACAAATCCGGGCGCAGGGCCGGGGACTGGAGGATGCCGCCCGCCGGGCCAGGTACGCTTTTTTGGAGGGCCTGGAGCCTGGGGCCCGGATTGCCACCGCCCACACGGCGGACGATAACGCGGAGACGGTGCTGCTCCATCTTTTGCGCGGCGCCGGACTCCGGGGCCTGGGCGGCATCGCCCCCAGCCGGGGCCGGGTGATCCGGCCCATGCTGTCGGTCACCCGCCGGGAGGTGGAGGAGTTCTTGGCCCGGTGGAGCGTGCCCCATGTGGAGGACAGCACCAACGGGCGGCCGGACTTCTTGCGCAACCGGATCCGGAGCGAGGTTGTGCCGGTTTTGCGCCGGGAGAATCCCCAGTTTGTCCAAAACTGCAGTCGGATGGCTCTGACCCTGCGGCAGGACCAGGCGCTGCTGGACGGGATGACCCTGGACGCCCTGGCGTCGCTTCGGGACGAAGGGGGGCTGGACTGCCCGGGGCTTTCGGCCCTGCCGCCCGGACTGCGCAGCCGGGTTCTGGCGGAGTTTTTGCAGGAATGCGGCGTGCCGGAGCCGGAGTCGGTCCACCTGCGCCGGGCCGAGGCCTTGGCCCGCTCCCGCCGCCCGGCCGCCTGGGCCTCCTTTCCCGGGGGGGTCTGCTTGGGGCGGCGGTATGAGAAGCTGGCGCCCATGAAGCCGGAACCGGCCCTCCGGGAGACGGCGCTGGCGGTTCCCGGGGTCACGCGGACTGCGGACTGGGAGATCCGCTGCAGGCTGCTGCCGGAGGGAGAAAAAATTCAAAATACACCGTTCACATTTGCGGTTGCCTGTGATACAATTACAAAATCTACCTTGGTGCTCCGGTCTCGCCGGGCCGGGGACTCCCTCCGCCTGCCCGCCGGGCATCGGAGCCTGCGCCGCCTGCTGATGGACCGGAAGGTCCCGGCGCAGCTCCGGGACGCCGTGCCGGTGGTGGCCGACGGCGCGCAGGTCCTGGCGGTGGGCGGCATCGGCGTCAATTTGGATTTTGCCGCCCCCGCCGGGGGACCGGCGTGGGAAATCAGCCTGACTAATTTAAAGAGAAAGAGGTAATCCGCTATGCACAGTGCCATAGAGCGCATTCTCCTGTCCGAGGACCAGATCAAGGCCCGCATTGCTGAGCTGGGCCGGGAGCTGACGGCCGATTACGCCGGGAAAAACCCCATTTTCATCGGCGTGCTCAAGGGCGTCGTGATGTTTTTTGCCGACATGATCCGGGCGATCCCCCTGGATTGCCAGATTGACTTTATGGCCGTGTCCTCCTATGGCGGCGGGACGCAGTCCTCCGGGAAAATTCAAATTCAAAAGGACATTTCCGTCGACCTGGCGGGGCGGCATGTGGTGATTCTGGAGGACATTCTGGACTCCGGCCTGACCCTGAGCCATACGGCGGCGTATTTGAAGACCAAGGGCCCCGCCTCCCTGAAGATCTGCACTCTGCTGGATAAGCCGGACCGGCGGAAGGCGGAGGTGCAGGCGGATTATGTCGGCTTCACCATACCCAACCTGTTTGTGGTGGGCTATGGCCTGGATTTTGATGAAAACTACCGGAATCTGCCCTATGTGGGCGTTTTGAAGCCGGAAGCATACATGAAATAATCAAAGGAGACTACCTCATTGAACGAAAAACGAACCCCTGGCTTTGTGCCCGTCTTAATTCTGGTGGTGCTGGTTCTGGTTTTGGGGAGCTGGCTGATGCGGGCTTTGCGCCCTGTGGGCCTGCCCTATTCCCAGGTATTGGAGCAGTTTGAGCAGGAGAATGTCCGCAGCTTCTTGGTAAAAGACGGCGTTTTACAGCTGGAGCTTTACCGTCCCTTATACGGGGAGTCCAGCGCGATTGCCTATTTAGACGACACCGACGCCTTCCGCCGGGACACGGCGGAGCTGGTGGACCTGCAAGCCCAAAGCGGCGTGCTGGTGGAATATGATTTTCAACCGGATACCCAGGCGGGCATTCTGGAAAAGGCCGCGCCCTATTTTCTGGCCGGTCTGCTCCTGCTTGTGATCTGGGTGGCGCTCAGCTCCAGAGCCGGGGCCGGGAACGGCCTGTCCGGCTTTACCAAGGCCCGGGTGCATCTGGGCGCGGCGGGAAAACCGGTCACGTTCCGGGACGTGGCGGGCGCCGACGAAGAGAAGGCGGAGCTGCAGGAAATTGTGGACTTCCTCCGGGACCCCGGTCAATTCGACCGGATGGGCGCCAAGGTGCCCAAGGGCGTCCTGCTGATCGGCCCGCCGGGTACGGGCAAAACCCTTTTGGCCCGGGCGGTGGCCGGAGAGGCCGGGGTCACCTTCCTGTCCATCTCCGGTTCCGATTTCATGGAGCTGTATGTGGGCGTAGGCGCCAGCCGGGTCAGAGACCTGTTCGACCAGGCGAAGAAAATGGCCCCGTCCATTATTTTCATCGATGAGATCGACGCGGTGGGCCGCCAGAGAGGGGCCGGCTTGGGCGGAGGCCACGACGAGCGGGAGCAGACCCTCAACCAGCTGCTGGTGGAGATGGACGGCTTCCGGAAAAATGAAGGCGTCATTGTCATGGCGGCCACCAACCGGCAGGACATTCTGGACCCGGCGCTCCTGCGCCCGGGCCGGTTTGACCGGCAGATCTATGTGGGCGCGCCGGACGCCCAGGGGCGGCAGGACATTCTCAAAATCCACGCCCGGGACAAACGGCTGGACGGCGGGGTGGACCTGCGCTCCGTCGCGCTGGCTACCGCCGGGTTTACCGGCGCGGATCTGGAGAATCTGCTGAATGAGGCGGCGATTCTGGCGGTCCGGGCCAAGCAACCGGCGATCACCATGGGGCATTTGAACGAGGCCATGATGAAGATCATCGCAGGTCCCCAGAAGAGAAGCCGGAAGCAGCTGGCCCGGGACCTTCGGATTACCGCCGTCCACGAGGCGGGGCATGCCGTGGCGATGTATTTCCTGCCCAATCACGACCCCGTGCATCAGATCACCATCATTCCCCGGGGCCGGGCCGCCGGTATGACCGTCAGCCTGCCGGAGGAGGAATCCAGTCACCTGACCCGCAATGAGATGTATGAGGACATTGTGGCCGGTCTGGGCGGCCGGGTGGCGGAGGCGCTGTTCTGCCAGGATATCTCCACAGGCGCTTCCCATGACATTCGCCGGGTGACGCAGCTGGCCCGGGACATGGTGGCCAAGTACGGGATGAGCGAAAAGATCGGACCCATTGCCTACGCCGGTGACGAGGAGGTTTTCCTCGGCCGGGACTTTGAGAAGACCAAGTCCTACTCCGAGCAAGTGGCGGGCCTGTTGGACGGAGAGGTGAGAGCCATCATCGACCGGGCTTACAACCAGTGCGCCAAGCTCTTGCAGGAGAACCGGGAAAAGCTCCTGCAGGTGGCGGACTTCCTGCTGGCCCATGAGACGATGTCGGGCGCCCAGTTCAAAGCCTGTATGGAAGGGCGGGAAATCGACCCGGACGACCGGGGCTCCCTGTTTGAGCCGGTGTAAAAACTCCCAAAATCCCACAGCGTGGCGCCAAGCGATCCGGGTCTGCCGTGCTGTGGGTTTTTGCACCGGCGCCGGGCGGCGGCGTGCCCTTGGCCCGGGCGGGCGTTTGACTTTTGCGGAAAGGGGAATGCCGTGAAATACGGAAAGGCTTTTTTCGGCAGCAAATGGCCCTGCTTGCTCCTGACGGCGGCTGTGGGGCTGATGTTCTGGTTTTTCTGGCCTGCTTACCGGTATACGGCGCTGATTTTTTGGGCGGTTGCAGGCACGGTTGGGGTTTACGACCTGCTGGCGCTTCTGAGCCGACGGCATCCCCGCTTGGCGGGCCGCCTCCGCCGGATGACCACCGCCTGCCTCTGCCTGGTCCTGTCGGCCATGGCTGTGACGGAGGGGTGGATTCTCTCCGGATTTCGGGGCGCGGAGGATCCGGCTTGCGCCTATGTGGTGGTCCTGGGGGCGGGGGTTCATGGGACGGAGCCCTCCCGCTCTCTCACCGAGCGGCTGGAGGCGGCGCTGGACTATCTCCGGACCTACCCGGAGGCCCAATGCATCGTCACCGGCGGGCAGGGCGGCGGAGAGAACATCACGGAGGCGCTGTGCATGTTTACCTGGCTGACGGACCGGGGAATCGAGCCGGAGCGCATCTGGCAGGAGCCCCGGGCCGAGTCCACCCGGGAGAATCTGCAATTTTCTCTGGCGCTGATTGAGGAGAAAACCGGCCGTCGGCCCCGGGAGATTGCGGTGGTCTCCAGCGAGTATCATTTGTTTCGCGCCTCCTGCATGGCCCGTTCTCAGGGGGTTTCCATGCTGGGGGTTCCCGCCGCCACCTATCCCCCGGCCCTGCGGGTTCATTACGCGTTCCGGGAGATTTTCGGCCTTTGGCTCTTCCTGCTGCTGGGCAGATAAATTATGAAAAAGGAGAACATCATATGGACAGACAGTATGCAACCTATGCCGCGGAGCAGGCGGCGAAGCTTCTGGAGGTGGACAGCCCCACCGGCTTTACGGACCGGGCTGCGGATTGGGTGCTGCAGGCCTTCCGGGACCTGGGCTTTTCGGCCCGGATGACCGGGAAGGGCGGCGTGCTGATCGATTTAGGCGGCCGGAACGCGGACGACGCCCTTTTGCTGGAGGCCCACGCCGATACCCTGGGCGCCATGGTGGCGGAGGTGAAAAGCACCGGCCGGTTGCGCATCACGCCCCTGGGGGGGCTGAACGCCAACAACGCCGAGACGGAAAACGTGCGGGTGTATACCCGGGACGGGAAGGTCCTGGAGGGGACCTGCCAGCTGTGCAACGCCTCCATCCATGTAAACGGGGAATATGCCTCCACCAACCGGACCTTCGATACGGTGGAGGTTGTGCTGGACGACCAAGCGGACAGCGCCGAGGAGGCGGCGGCCCTGGGGGTCCAGGTGGGAGATGTGGTCTGCCTGGAGCCCCGGACCCGGATCACCCGGACCGGCTATATCAAAAGCCGCTTTTTGGACGACAAGCTGTCGGTGGGCATTCTGCTGGGCCTGGCCAAATACCTGGCCGACGGGGGCGTTACGCCGGAGCGGCGGGTTTACATCCATGTGACCGTCTATGAGGAGGTGGGCCACGGCGGCTCCGCCTCGGTGCCGGAGGGAGTGACGGAGGTCATCTCGGTGGACATGGGCTGCGTGGGAGACGGGCTGCAGTGTACCGAGCGCCGGGCGTCCATCTGCGCCAAGGATTCCGGCGGCCCCTACTCCTACCAGGTGGTGGGCAAGCTGATCGAGGCGGCCAAGGCGGAGGGCGCCGATTACGCCGTGGATGTGTATCCCCGGTACGGCAGCGACGTGGAGGCGACCTTAAGCGCCGGCTACGACGTCCGGCACGGCCTCATCGGCCCCGGCGTGTACGCCTCCCACGGCTATGAGCGGAGCCACGTGGACGGGGTGTACAACACGTTGAAGGTGCTCAAGGGCTACCTGCACGTCTAGCCTGCAGACGGAGCGCCGTTTCCCTATGTTTTTTACAGGTCCGGTGGTATGGTATGGGGGACGAGCCTCTTTGCCGGACGGCTTCTGGAGGTGCGCAATGGACGACGAGGCATTCATGAAATTGGCCCTGGAGCTGGCCGGAGAGGCGGCCCGGGCCGGAGAGGTCCCGGTGGGCTGCGTGATTACCCGGGACGGCCGGGTGGTGGGCCGGGGACGCAACCGGAGGGAAGGGGCCCGGAACGCGTTATGCCATGGGGAGCTGGAGGCCATCGACCAGGCCTGCAGAACGCTGGGCGGCTGGCGGCTTTGGCAGTGTACGCTGTACGTCACCCTGGAGCCCTGCCCCATGTGCGCCGGAGCCATTCTCAACGCGCGGATTCCCCGGGTGGTGTTCGGCGCGCGGGACCCCAAGGCCGGAGCCTGCGGCTCTGTGTGCGATTTATTTTCGGAACCCTTCAACCATCACCCGGCCTGTACCGCCGGTGTGCTGGAGGAGCCCTGCGCCCAGATACTCCGGGACTTTTTCCGGAACCTGCGGGTCGAGCTTCCGAATCGAACAAAATGGAAAAGGCCGGAATAGAAAAAGAGGCTGCTGCAAAGGAATTTGCAGCAGCCCTTTTCGACACAGGAGGGAGAGCGCCTATGGAACGGTGGAATCGGCGGGTACGAAGGACATGCGTGGGAGTGATTCTCCTGGCGCTTTTGCTGCGCCTGGGGGGCAGCGGCTCCATGGCGGCTACCGAGGCCCAAAGCATGGCGGCGGTTCTCCTGTACCTGCAAACCGGCCGGGCCGCCCGCCCGGTCCACAGCCCGGAGCCCTCGGAGACGCCCGCCGCGGCTCCGGCGACGGTTCCGGCGGAGCAGGAGCAGCCGGTTACCGTGTTCACCTTCCCCACCGCGCCCCCGGAGGGCGGCGACCTGACCTTTTCAGCCGGTGAGGCGGCGGAGGTGGAGCTCAAATACGGCGGGTCCTACCGGCCGGATGTGGGCGGCCTGCTGGAGGCGCCGGTGGATCTGGATTTTTCCGGGGATTCGCCTCGAATTCTGATTGTCCACACCCACGCCACCGAGAGCTACACCATGGAGGCGGGGTGGGAGTACAGCGCCTCGTCCGACTACCGGACCCTGGACCCCGCCTTCAACATGATCCGGGTGGGAGAGGCGATGACCCGGATCCTGGAGGAGGCCGGAATTGCTGTGCTTCATGATACGACGCTGCATGACTATCCCTCCTATAACGGCTCGTACGACAAGGCCCTGGAGAGCATCGAGGGCTATCTGGCCCAGTACCCTTCCATACAAATGGTGATCGATGTGCATCGGGACGCGGTGGAGCTGTCCGACGGCAGCCAGATGGGCACCTCGGCGACGGTGAACGGCGAGCCGTCGGCGCAGGTGATGCTGGTGATGGGCACCGACGAGGGGGGACTCACCCACCCCGACTGGCAGGACAACCTCTCCTGGGCCCTGAAGCTGCAGGTGCAGATGGAGCGGCAGTATCCGGGCCTCACCCGCCCCATGTCCCTGCGGCCGGAGCGGTATAATCAGCATGCCACGCCGGGCTCGGTCCTGGTGGAGATTGGAACGGCCGGAGATACGCTGCAAAAGGCCCTTCGGGCCGGAGAGGCCTTTGCACGGACCCTGGTATCCGTCATTCAGGGACTCCATTTGCAGGGTTGACCGGAGTCCGGCGTCTTTTTCATATGGCAAGGGTCTTGGAGAAAGACCGGGCGCGCTGCGGGAAAACTGCGGCGCGCCTTTTTGCCGGACTCCGGCGGGCGGAAGGGCAGCGGAGCCCCGGGACATTTTTTATGGAACCGGGGGATTGGTGATTGTAATTTCCGGCAAATTCCGCTATAATAACAACATGTAGCTTACAAACAGTGAGGAAGTGAAGGTATGGCGGAATATGTGATCGAGATGCTGAACATCACCAAGATTTTCCCCGGGATCAAGGCCAACGACAACATCACCCTGCAGCTGCGGCCCGGAGAGATTCATGCGCTGCTGGGCGAGAACGGCGCGGGAAAGTCCACTTTGATGAGCGTTTTGTTCGGCCTTTACCAGCCTGAAGAGGGCGTGATCAAGAAAAACGGCCAGGTGGTCCAGATCCGCAATCCCAATGACGCCACGGCGCTGCACATTGGGATGGTGCATCAGCATTTTAAATTGGTAGAGTGCTTTTCCGTGCTGGACAACATCATTCTGGGCAGAGAGGATTGCCGCATGGGGGTCCTGCAGAAGAAGCATGCCCGGGAGAAGGTGATGGCCCTGTCCCAACAGTACGGCCTGAAGATCGACCCGGACGCCAAGGTCTCCGACATCTCCGTGGGCATGCAGCAGCGGGTGGAGATCCTGAAAATGCTCTACCGGGACAATGAGATTTTAATCTTTGACGAGCCCACCGCCGTGCTGACGCCTCAGGAGATCGACGAGCTGATGGAGATCATGCGGGGCTTTAAGGCCGAGGGGAAGAGCATTCTGTTCATCACCCATAAGCTGGCGGAGATCAAGGCGGTGGCGGACCGGTGCACCATCCTCCGGAAGGGCAAGTATATGGGGACGGTGGAGGTGGCCTCCACCTCTGTGGAGGAGATGTCCCGCCTGATGGTGGGCCGGGATGTGCAGCTGAAGGTGGAAAAGTCGGAGCAGGAGCCGGGGGAAGTGGTGCTGGATGTGCGGCACATCACGGTTCCCTCCAAAATGCATAAGAAAAACGCCGTCCGGGATGTGTCCTTCCAGGTGAGGCAGGGGGAGATTGTGGGCCTGGCCGGCATCGAGGGCAACGGACAGACGGAGCTTGTCTACAGCCTCACCGGCCTGATGAAGCAGTCCCAGGGCAGCTTCACCCTCTGCGGCCGGGATATTTCCCACGCCGGTCCCCGGGCCCGCAGCAAGGCCGGGATGAGCCACATCCCCGAGGACCGGCACAAGCACGGGCTGATTCTGGACTATACCCTGGAGGAGAATCTGGTGCTGCAGCGGTACTGGAGTCCCCAGTTCCACCGCCACGGCTTGATCAAATTCGACGAGGTCCGGCGCTATGCCGAGAAGCTCATCGACCAGTACGACATCCGTTCCGGCCAGGGCCCCGTCACGGTGGCCCGGAGTATGTCCGGCGGCAACCAGCAGAAGGCGATTGTGGCCCGGGAGATCGACAAGGACCACAAGCTCCTGGTGGCCGTCCAGCCCACCCGGGGCCTGGACGTGGGCGCCATTGAGTATATTCACCGCCGGCTGGTGGCGGAGCGGGATCACGGCGCCGCCGTGCTGTTGGTTTCCCTGGAGCTGGACGAGGTGATGAACCTGTCCGATCGGATCCTGGTCATGTACGAGGGGGAAATTGTGGGCGAGTTCCATCCCAAAACGGTGGATGTACAGGAGCTGGGCCTGTATATGGCCGGCGCCAAAAGAATGGAGGGACATACCGCATGAAGAAATCCATCCGCTTGCGGGACAACGCCGGCTTGCTGAGCGTCATGGCTTCTGTGACCTCGATTTGCATCGGTCTGCTTTTCGGCTTGCTCCTGCTGTTGCTTTTGAACCCCGGCAATGCCCTTGCGGGCATGGGGAACCTGTTGAGTAAGGGCTTTACCGATGTGGGCAACGTCCTGTACCGGGCCGCCCCCCTGATTATGGTGGGTTTGGCGGTGGCCTTTGCCTATCAGGTGGGCCTGTTTAACATCGGCGCCTCGGGCCAATATACCGTGGGCACGTTTTTGGCCCTCACCTGCGCCATTGAGCTGCAGCAGCCGTGGTATGTGTGCATCCTGGCGGCGGCTTTGGGCGGCGCCCTTTGGGGATTGTTTCCCGGCCTGTTTAAGGCCCTGTTCAATGTCAACGAGGTTCTGACTGCCATTATGTTCAACTGGATCGGCATGAACCTGGTCAATTTCCTGGTTCCCAACCTGCCCCGGATGCTGGACTCCGACTGGGGCGCCTCGGCCTCCGACCGGACGGCGGCTCTGGTCAACGCCAATCCGGACGCCGTTTTGCCCCGGCTGGGTCTGGACAAGCTGTTCCATTACAGCTACATGAACATCGGGATCTTCTTGGCCATGATCCTGGCCGTCGTCATGTGGGTCATTTTGAAAAAGACCACCTTCGGGTACGAATTGAAGGCCTGCGGCCACAACCGGGATGCCGCCGTATACGCCGGCATCAGCGCCAAGAAGAACATCGTGCTGTCTATGGTCATCTCCGGCGCTCTGGCCGGAATCGGCGGCGGATTGTACTATCTGGCCGGGGGCGGGCAGTACACCCTGCTGCAAACCATCGAAGGAGCGGGCTTTGACGGCATCTCCGTGGCGCTGCTGGCGAACTGCAACCCTCTGGGCTGTATTTTCAGCGCCGTGTTCCTGAGCTTTCTGCGCCTGGGCGGCAATGCCATGCAGTCCCAGGGCTATGCCACCGAGGCCACGGATATCGTCATCTCCGTCATCGTCTATTTGGCCGCTTTTGCTCTGCTGATTCGGATGATCCTGTCCGGCGGCTGGGGCAGGCGGGGCAAGAAAAACCGGAAAAAGGAGGCGCAGGCAAAATGAGCACAGGTACATGGGCCAGTATCATCAATCTGACCATTTGTTTCGCCATTCCTCTGATGCTGGTGGCCTTGGGCGGGATGTACTCCGAGCGCTCCGGCGTCATCAACCTGGCCCTGGAGGGCATTATGATCATGGGCGCCCTGGCCTCCACCCTGGTCCTGCAGGCGATGGACGCCGCCGGTTGGGGCGAGCAGGTGTTCACCTCCCAGCTGGGCGTGGCCCTGGCGGCCCTGATTGCCGGTCTGGCCGGTATGATCTTCTCCCTGCTGCTGGCCTTTGCCGCAATCAATCTGAAGGCGGACCAGACCATCGGCGGTACGGCGCTGAACCTCTTCGCCCCTGCGTTTTGCGTGGTCGTCGCCTGGGCCGTCCAGGGACAGGGCATCACGGACATCGCCATTCCCTCCTGGACCCGGTGGACCCCGGAGCAGCTGCATATTGCAGGAAAGGTCAATCAGGATTTCCTCCCGTCTTTGTTTAAGAAGTTTTACATCACCATTCCCATTGCTTTGGTGCTGTTCCTGATCGCCTGGTTCGTCCTGTACAAGACCCGCTTCGGCCTGCGTATGCGCGCCTGCGGAGAGCATCCCCAGGCGGCGGATTCTGTGGGCATAAATGTTTACAAGATGCGGTACGCAGGCGTGATGATCTCCGGCTTCCTGGGCGGAATCGGAGGCCTGGCGTATGTCTTGGTCACCGGCACCTCCTTTGCGGCGGACGTGGGCGGCTACGGCTTCCTGGCCCTGGCGGTGATGATATTCGGCAACTGGAAGCCGCTGCAGATTTTCTTCTGCTCCATCTTCTTCGCGCTGTTCAAGGTGGTGGGGACCTACTACACCTTGATTCCCATCCTTCCCAATTTCAAGGGCGTGGAAAAGGTTTCCAACATTTACAATTTACTTCCCTATGTGGTGACCATGATCGTGTTGATCGCCACGTCCAAATCCTCTCAAGCGCCCAAGGCGGAGGGAATCCCCTACGACAAAGGCAGCAGATAGCCGGTTCGCCGCTTCCCCAGGCGGCCCCATTGGAAGGAAAAAGAGTTCAAAAACCAGAGCCCGTTGCAGCATCCTGCAACGGGTTCCTTTTTTGGGAAAGCCCCGACCGACTGCCGGAAGGGGGAATCTACGTCCCCGGAAGAATTTCGCGGAATTTCGACGTTTTCCTCGCGCCGAGACCGCCCTGGAGCCTGGGTGCGGGGCTGATTTGGAAGCAAAAAGGAGGATATGGAACCCCGAAACCCGCTGCAAACGGCTGCAGCGGGCCCTTTTTGGAAACCCCGGGCCGACTGCCGGGAAGGAGGGTCCTACGTCCTCGGAAGAATTTCGCGGGATTTCGACGATTTTCTCAGACGGGGACCGCCCTGTGGCCTAGGCGCAGAGGCTGCTTTTAAAGCTAAAATGGGATATGAGACCCAGAAACCCGCTGCAAACGGCTGCAACGGGTCCTTTTTTGGAAAACCCCGGACCGACTGCCGGAAGGGGAAATCTACGTCCTCGGAAGAATTTCGCGGGATTTCGACGATTTTCTCAGAGGACACGGCGGTAGTCGGCCGCATCCGGGCGAACCGCCCGGTGAGAAATACCGGGCTGCGGCAACGACGGGACAAGCTGTGCAGCGGCAGCCGATGCTTTCCGGGAACGGTTGACAAGAGAGAAGAAAGCTTCTATGATAAGTAAGACGGAAGAGGACCGGCCGTACAGGGCGGCGGGAGAAAACCGGAACATCCACAAAGGAGGAAGAACCCATGTGCCGGTGCGGCCATACCCCACACCCCGCCCCGATAGGAGGAAAAGCATATGGAGAAGGAATACCGTGGCTGCGGCATAGCGGTCCTAATCATAGCGATATTTTTAGGAGGAGTTTGGATATTACTTGGGGCTCTCTTATATCGATATATCGTGCTATCTGGAGAAATGGATGCAATTATGGGCATTG